>JAEEGL011534837.1_pt1 | contig 22385 bp, 14 predicted proteins | sample 9134231 | NCBI WGS metagenome assembly JAEEGL01 (sample SAMN16246548, study PRJNA631951) | gut metagenome | biome: gut microbiome; feature: rumen; material: fiber-attached | host: Bos | place: Iran: Karaj | collected 2018-10
ATCGGCGGCTGGAACAACACTGTGTCTTGTCTGCAAAAGGTCAGAGACGGTGTAAAATCCGATCAGATAAGCGGCACTGTCACGAATTGCAAAGTTAAGGAAGGTCAGACATACGCGCTGAAGATCGTTGTGGCCGATACTAATGTAAAATGTTACATGGACGGCGATCTGATGATAGATTACGACATTCCCGAAACAACGGAATCCGAAGCGTATCAGGTGGTAAGTACTGACGACAGCGGTGATATCATCGTCAAGCTCGTAAATGAGAAAAACGCGCCCGAAACATTTGCAATAGACCTGCAGAATGCCGGTGCGCTTACCGGGCTGGCTGATGTTGAGACAGTTGAAGCGGACAATATTGCGGCGGATAACATTCTTGGAAAACCGGAGGTCGTGACCCTGAAGAAGTCTGAGGCAGAAGGAATCAGGGAGCAGTTCAACTACACAGTTTCTCCGCTTTCGGTGACGGTTCTCAGAATACACAGACAATAAAACAAAGATCGGAGAAATGATAAAAAAAGCAGTACTTTCCCGAAAGGTCGTACTGCTTTTTGTATTTCTCTATCTTCTGGCAGCTTTCATCTGCACCTTGTTTCCATACATTTCGTTATCGGCGCGATCAAATACATCCTGTGCGCTTTTGTCACTCCGGATAGCCCTGATCATCCTCAGTCTGCAGTGAGCACGTTCCGTAAATAAATGATCGTGATATGAATATATCCCGGTTAAGAGCAGCATCGCAGCAGAGATCAATATGAAAAGAGCAGAAAATCTGAAACTCAGTTTTTCGTAACGGATGCCGGTTCTCCGGTTTTTTATATCCACATATATCACCTCCGGAACGTAATTGTCACTGCGAAAGTGACATTACTGTCAGTTCTGTCCGTAGTAAGCGTTCTTGCCGTGCTTTCTGAGGTAATGCTTATCGAGAAGCTCCTGCTGCATAGGTGATATGCCCGGAGACATAGACTGAGCGTGGTAGTTCATAAATGCAGCTTCTTCGAGCACCACCGCGTTGTGGACAGCGTCGGCGGCATTCTTTCCCCACGTGAACGGGCCGTGGCTCATCACGAGGACTGCGGGTATCGACATGGGATCGATGCCACTGAATGTCTCGATAATTACGGTTCCGGTCTCCTTTTCGTATTCGCCTGCGATCTCTGCGGGAGTCATTTTTCTTGTACAGGGTATCTCGCCGTAGAAGTAGTCGCCGTGAGTGGTACCAAGTGCAATTATGCCTTTTCCCGCCATAGCAAAGGAGGTCGCCCAGCGGCTGTGAGTGTGGCAGACTCCGCCGAGTTCGGGGAAAGCTCGGTACAGTTCAAGGTGTGTGGGAGTATCGCTTGACGGCTTGTATTTTCCCTCGACCTTTTCGCCGGTTTCAAGACTTACGACCACCATATCGTCGGCTGTCATTCCGTCATATTCGACCCCGGACGGCTTTATTACGAACATCCCGCTTTCTCTGTCGATCCCGGAGACATTGCCCCAGGTGAATGTGACAAGTCCGTGCTTCGGAAGTAAAAGATTCGCTTCGAGAACTTCCTGTTTCAGTTTTTCAAGCATATTATTCATCTCCTAACTTTTTCTCTGCCGTAAGTCCGGCGTTGTACTGTTTCATAAACCCGGCAAATCCGCGTGAACCTGCTTCGTCGGGCTGCAGCGTACTCTTTTCCATTCCCGCAAAAACGGCCGTTTCAAGCCATCCGGGAAGTGCTTTTCCGTCAGCGCATACCATAAATGCGGCAAGCAGCGCCATTCCCCACGAGCCTCCCTCGCCGGCTGTCTTCATTACCGAAACAGGGGTTTTCAGCGCGTCTGCAAGGTACTGCTGAGCAATTCCTTTTGTCTTGAACAGTCCTCCGTGACCTGTGAACTGATCGGCTGTGACCTTTTCTTTTTCAAACAGGATATCCATTCCCGAGCACAGTGCAGCAAACGAAGAATATATCTGTGCGCGGAAGAAATTTGCGAGCGTCATTTTGCTGTCCGGAGTGCGGAAATACATCGGTCTGCCGCTTTTTACACCTGTGACAGGTTCGCCGGAAAGGTAGTTGTATGAAATGACTCCGCCGCAGTCAGCATCGGCTTCTTTAGAATTGTTATACAGCAGTTCATAGACTTCGGAGCGCTTCATCTCATTTCCCGAAAGTCCGGCAAATTCTTCAAAGATCCTCACCCATGCGTCAAGCTCGGAGCAGCAGTTGTTGCAGTGTACCATAGCGACAGGTGCGCCGTCCGGGGTCGTGACAATGTCGATCTCGGGATAAACTCCGGAAAGCGGTTTTTCAAGTACGAGCATTGAGAATATCGAAGTGCCGGCGGAGATGTTTCCGGTCTTTGGCAGTACCGCGTTTGTTGCCGCCATACCTGTTCCGGCGTCACCTTCGGGAGGGCAGAGCGGAACACCCGGTTTCAGGTCTCCTGTCGGGTCAAGGAATTCTGCTCCCGCCGCCGTCAGAGAGCCCGCGTTTTCTCCCGCGGAAAGGATCGCGGGCAGCACTGCGCTTATATCCTGTATAAATCGGTGCTTTGCTGCGGCTTCCGAGAATTTCGCGAGCATAGCCTTGTCGTATCCGCCCCCGCTTATCGGGAACATTCCCGACGCATCGCCGACTCCGGTCACACGCCTGCCGGTCAGCAGAAAATGAATGTACCCTGCGAGCGTAGTGATGTGCGCGATATCGACGGTGTGCGGTTCGTTGTCGAGTATCGCCTGATAAAGATGCGCGATGCTCCACCTCTGCGGGATATTGAATCCAAACAGTTCAGTCAGCTCAGAGGCAGCCTTTCCTGTCGTTGTATTTCTCCAGGTCCTGAACGGTACAAGAAGCTTTCCTTCCTTGTCGAAAGCCATATAACCGTGCATCATTGCGGATATTCCCATAGCGCGGAACCCGGTCAGTCTTATTCCGTATTTTTCGGAAACGTCTTTTTTGAGATCGGCGTAGCAGGCTTTTATACCGTTGTTTATGTCGTCAAGGGAATATGTCCAGTAGCCGTTTTCAAGCCTGTTTTCCCATTCGTGTGAACCGCCTGCGACCGGCGCGAATGTGTCGTCGATCAGAGTCGCCTTGATACGAGTGGAGCCGAGCTCGATGCCGAGATATGTTTTTCCCTGAGATATTTTCTCGTTTATCGTCATCGTATTACCCCTTTATCCTTGCTTTCAGATCGAGCATTTCAAGCTGCTGTTCAAATGAATTAAGGTCGGTCTTATCGTCGATCACCACGAGTTCAGTGTCAGTCATTTTCGCAAAAAGGCGGATGTCCTCGCTTGTGAGAGCGGTAGAAACTACCGCGTGATGAGCTCCGCCCGCATATATCCACGCTGCGGCGCCTGTCGCGAAGTCAGGTTTTATCTTCCACATAAGTCTTGCGACGGGGAGTTTCGGCATAGGTGAAGGCTGTTCTACAAGCTCAATTTCAGCGCATACAAGGCGGAATCTGTTTCCCATATCGATCATTGATACCGCGATACCTTTGCCGGATATGCCGTCAAATACAAGTCTTGCGGGGTCGGACTTGCCGCCGATACCGAGCGGGTGAACCTGAATTTTCGGCTTTGTTCCCGCGAAAACAGGCGAAACTTCAAGCATATGAGCCGCAAGTTCAAGCTCACAGTCTTCGGTCAGATCGTAGGTGTAGTCCTCCATGAAGCCGGTAGCGCCCTGTCTTCCGGCAGTCATTTTCTGCATTACAGCGCTGAGAGCTGCAGTCTTGTAGTCGCCCTCGGGGCCGAAGCCGATACCTTTTGTCATGATGTTCTGCGCCGCGATCCCGGGGAGCTGGTTCAGTCCGTGCAAGTCCTGGAATGTGTCGGTGAATGCCGAAATATTTTCTTTAGCTATGAACTTGTCCAGCGCTGTTTCATACTTTGCCTGTTCGCGGACAGCAGCTGTATTGTCGGTGTCCATATCGTACTTTTCCGCATACTCAGCCATTTTTGCGTCTATCTCTGCGTCCGTGACAGCGTTCGCGAGCTTAACGAGATCGCCGATGCCGTAATAGTTTACATTCCAACCGAATTTGATCTCACTTTCCACTCTGTCGCCGTCGGTAACAGCAACATCACGCATATTGTTGCCGAACATTGCAACGCGCATGCCCTTGCAGAAATCGACAGCTGCCGCAGCATAAGCGAAACTGCGTATTTTGCCGATGACCGGTCCATGCTTGTAGTAGCCTGCGACTACCTCACGCCTGATGCCGAGTCGGGTGCAGATGAAACCGAATTCACGGTCGCCGTGAGCGGATTGGTTAAGGTTCATGAAATCCATGTCGATGCTGTCGTATGGCAGTTTTTCGTTGTACTGCGTGTGCAGGTGGAGCATGGGTCTTCTGAGTGCACGGAGAGCGCGTATCCACATCTTTGCCGGGGAGAATGTGTGCATCCACATAATGACCGCGATACAATCCTCGTCAGCCGAAGCTTTTACGCAGAGCGCTTCCGCCTCGGCAGCGGTCTTTACTATCGGGGTGTGTTCAACTGCCGCGATATCGCAAAGCTTCTCATTCAGAAAAGCTGCCATTTCCTTGCTGTCCTTTTCGGCCTGTGCGAGGGTTTCTTCGCCGTATAAGTCCTGGCTGCCTGTTATAAAATATATCTTGCTCATAAGTGACCTCCGTTTTATATTATGAAAGTATAATGCTTACTACCGAGCATTTCGGCAGCGCGAACTTAACGCCTTTATCCGTGATCTCCGCTTTGTGTCCGGCCGGCGCCAGCTTTTCGGGAGCTGAAAAATCGTTGAATGCTCTTACATCACCGGTGAGGATGCGAGCTTCGGCTTTCACGGGAGCGGCGCCGACGATAGCGCAGTCTATCTCGAAATCTTCGCCGAGCGAAGCGTTCGCAAATGTCAGGGTGATCCTGCCGTCCTTGTCCATAGATACAGACTGGGATACTGCGGGAATACCGTTTGTCTCGGTGTTGTCGGTGTAGCTGTAAAGAAGCTCTGCATCCTGGTGCGACTTGAACATATCGAATACGTGATATGTCGGAGTTTTCAGGAGCTTGTCTCCCTCGGTCATAAGCAGGCACTGGAGCACATTGACAGCCTGAGCGAGGTTTGCCATGCTTACGATACCTGAACGCTGATTGAATATGTTCAGGCTCACCGCCGCAACTATCGCATCGCGCATAGTGTTCTGCTGGAACAGGAATCCGGGGTTCGTTCCCTCCTCAACGTCGAACCAGCAGCCCCATTCGTCAACAACAAGCTTCATATTGTCGCTGTACTTCTTCATTATCGCGCTGTGCTTTTCGATCAGCTTATCTATGCGGAGCGCCTGGGCAATTGTCTTATAGTAGTCTTCGTCAGTGAACTTTGTTGCACTGCCTTTGTTGAAGAAATCGCCGGAGGGGATAGTGTAGTAGTGAAGCGAGATCGCTTTTGCATGGGAATCGTTGATAATGCTCATAAGCATGTCGGTCCAGTGGTAGTCATCTACATTCGGGCCGCCCGCGATCTTATAAAGCTCGTTTCCGCTGAAATTGCGGCAGTAGGTCTGGAATCTGCGGTAAAGATCAGCGTAGTATTCGGGGCGCATATTTCCTCCGCAGCCCCAGTTCTCGTTGCCGATACCGAGATATTTTAATTTCCATGGCTTTTCTCTGCCGTTTTTGCGGCGAAGGTCAGCCATGGGGGAAATGCCGTCAAAGGTTATGTACTCTATCCAGTCAGCAAGCTCCTCGACAGTACCGCTGCCGACATTTCCGCAGAGGTAAGGTTCACAGTCGATCTCTTCACACATATTAAAGAACTCGTTTGTGCCGAAGGAATTGTCCTCGGTAACTCCGCCCCAATGGGTGTTCACCATTTTCTTGCGTCCGGACTTTTCGCCTATGCCGTGACGCCAGTGGGATTCGTCCGCGAGACAGCCTCCCGGCCAGCGCAAAACCGGCATTTTTATCTGTCTGAACGCTTCGATCCCGTCATACCTTACGCCATTGGTGTTCGGGACGGGAGAGTTTTCACCGACAAAGATCCCGCCGTAGATACATCTTCCGAGATGCTCTGAGAAGTGTCCGTAGATCTCACGGTTGATGTGGGATCTCTTGTCAAGCGTGTTTACTGCTGCATTTAGTGTTCTCATGTTATTGCTCCTTTTTTATATTTGTGGGCACCGGTCACTCCCGGACCGGCAGCCAGACTCTCATCTGGTTTTCGCCTCTGTTGCCCCATGTGTAGTATGGAACGGCGAATGCGGTACATTTTGTTATTGCGGGTCTTCGGGATGTATAAAGCTTATCCGTCTGTGCTGTCCTGAATGCCGGAACGCAGAGCTTGACTGTTCCGCCGAGTTCATCGGGAGAGTCGGCGGCGGATATACTGCCGTTGGTGTCAAGGCTGAGAGACAGCACATCGCCGTTATTGTCAGTGCCCTCAAAGCAGTAAACCAGCGGTCCTCTGCACACTGCCGCATAACCTGTCAGTCTCGGTATTTTCGGTGAAGCGTACATTATTCGCGGAACGTCATCAAGTGTCAGTTCTATCTCACTGCTGCCGTTCACAATCATATACACATAGCCTCTTTCGGGTGTGCCGGTAAAGTCTGAGCCGTTGACTGTAAGCTTGTATTTTTCGCTCCATCCGGGTATTCTTACGGCGATATTGCCATTTCCGGAGACTTTATACCGGACAGAGAAGCCGTAAGGGTAATCAGTCTCGCAGGTAAGCTTCATACCGTTGTCAAAGGTCACTGTTCCCGCGGCGAAAAGATGGCAGAAAACGGTGTTATTGTTCTCCCCGTAAGCATATTTCCCGAATGACGATATCAGACGTGCGGCATTGGGCGGACAGCATGCGCAGGCATACCAGCCGGGACGCTGCGTCAGGTCGTGCTTATGGGTCTGTACTTTTCCGGATATCCCGGGAACGATCTCGAGAGGATTGACGTAGAAAAATCGCTTTCCGTCGAGCTGCATCCCCGCAAGAACAGTGTTATAGAACGCCTGCTCCATTACGTCGGCATATTCGCTTTTTACCTCGTTTTCAAGCATTCGTGAAGCGAAGAACATAAGTCCGATCGAAGCGCAGGTCTCCGCGTATGCTGTGTCCGGCGGCAGATCGTAGTCCGTGCTGAACGCTTCACCGTGAACGGTTGAGCCGATGCCGCCTGTAATGTACATCTGCCGCTCTGTTATGCTTTCCCACAGACGCTTGCAGGCATCATAAAGTTCGCTGTCGTTCGTCTCGGCGGCAAGATCTGCCATCCCGGTATAGAGATAAACTGCGCGAACCGCGTGCCCGACTGCATTTTCGGCTTTGCGCAGCGGGACCCCGCTCTGCTGATAATCGCTGTTGCCCGCGTCGTTTCCCCAGACCTTCCAGTTACGCGCCGCACACTCACGCTTGTAGAAATCCGTATCATTGCCACGCGAATTTATAAAGTATTCAGCAAGCTTCAGGCATTTCTCGTTTTCGGTGAACCTGTACATTTTCATAAGCGCAAGTTCTATCTCGGGGTGCCCGGGAAATCCGCCGTGACCGTTTTCGATGAACACCTTATATATATGCTCCATGGTTTTCGTCATAACATCGAGCAGCTTTCGCTTGCCGACAGATTCGTAATATGCGCAAGCTGCCTCGATCATGTGACCTGCGCAGTAGAGCTCGTGCGCTTCGAGAAGGTTTGTCCAGCGCTTTTCCTTGTCTTTTATCGTGAAATAAGTATCAAGATATCCGTCCTCATCCTGCGCGGCAGCGATGATGTCGATAAGTTTATCGACCTGTTCTTCGAGCGCAGAGTCGGGAAAGTTGCTGAGGGAATAGGCTGCGGCTTCTATCCATTTTGCTGCGTCGCTGTCCTGGAAAACCATTCCGTAAAAGCCGTCTCCGGTATCTTCTCCGCGGACAGCCTTTCCCGCATTGATAAAGTTCTGCACGACATGGCTTTTTTCTGCGCCTTCTGCTTTGTCGTTCAGCACGGCGTACTGGTATGGTATTACGGTGTCGCTTACAAGCTTCTGATATTTTCCTATAAAACCGTCGGAAATGTAACAGCCTTGTTTTATTTGTTCTTGTATTTTCATTGTTCAATCCCCCTGTTCATGGAATCAGAAAAGTTCATTACAGACATTTGTCTATATCAGATTTAGTGATTGGCGAAATACCAACCGATGAATCTGATCCGGAACGATAAATTTTTGTAACTTTATAAAATTTGTATTGACAAATTGTGCTGTTTATATTATAATTGTATTGACCGATATAAATCAATAGATGATGTTCTTGAATATATGGAGGATTGTCTTGAACGAAATAATTTTATCTTCGACAAGTCAGCCGGTAGTTTGTGCCTGTGACTTCCTGATGAATTTTGAACCTTTCTATCACCTTGACCGTGTTCTTGAATTCAATGATATGATCTATGTGATTGAAGGTACGATGTATGTTTCCGAAGACGGTATTGATTACGACATCAATGAAGGTGAACTTCTTATTCTGAAGCATCATGTCAGGCACTATGGCGTAAAAGAAACTCAGCGCGGGACAAAATGGTATTTCGCGCACTTCTATCTTGATGAGCCTGACGGTGACATCCCGCAGTTCGAACCTGACCCATCTCCTCTGGTGTTCAATATGCCGCTGAGGTTTTATGAGGTTCTGCCTAAGAAGATGACAGGTTTAAAAGGCAGCAGTATTGAAAAAACTTTTGCCGAACTTGTAAATTACTGTCAGAAGGGCGATGAGCTGAAGCGCATGCGCGTAAATAATCTGTTTTATTCTTTTCTTGCGGATATCGCTCTTGCAAAATATATGGATAATAATAATTGTACGCTCTCATACCGTATCCGTAAATGGCTTGAGGCACATTACGAGGAGCCGTTCAGTGCGGAGCGGCTGGAAAAGGAGTTTTTTCTCAGCTATAAGCGTATGGCGGCTGTTTTCAAGGATGAACATGGCGTCACGATGCAGCAGTATCATTCGCAGTGCAAGATGAACGCAGCGGCTAATTTGCTGAGGACTACGCTTTTTCCGGTCGGCGAGATAGCGGCGATCTTGGGCTTTAAGGACAGGCTGTATTTCAGCAGGTGTTTTCACAGGTCCGTTGGAATGTCGCCGAAAGAATATCGGCTTTCCGTGATAAAAGATTATTAACGTATTTGTAATACTGTGCATAAAGCGGTCGGGGTTTACCTGACTGCTTTTTTGCGCCAAAATATAAAATGTACGTACAAAAAGAGCACATTCGCAGCCGCTCATCGAAAAATGAGTTATACGAGATAATAATCCATAAAATTAAGAATATTATCTATTGTAGTTAAACGAAAAAAAGGTGTATAATAAATACAGTGTAAATACATCGACGAATAATTGCCGTTTCAATATAGGGGAAATGAATATGAGATATCATAAAATCAAGCCTATCATTGCTTCACTCATAGTTGTAATGACAATTTCCGGCTGTAACGGACAAAGTCAACAGACAACACAGCAACGAGCAGAAACGGAGGAAGTCATAGTGGATAACGAATACGATTTTGGTTTAAGCTATGACGGTGTTCCGACCGGTAAGACGTTGTACGGAGTGGCGGTGCACGACCCTTCGATACTGAAAGCGGAAAATAACTATTATATTTATGGTTCTCACATGACCGCGGCAAGATGTGACGACCTGAGATCCTGGAAATTGATCGCAAATGACTACAGGAAAAGCAATAAGATCTTCGGACAGATATATGATGTGTATGATGAAGCTTTTGCTTATGCGGGCGCTCCTACGAGCATCATTCCTACAGATAACGCAAAACAGGGCGGCGAGCACGTCTGGGCTCCCGATGTTATATACAACAAGGCTCTCGGCAAGTATGTTATGTACTACTGCACAACATCAACATGGAATGCGTCAAACCTGTGCTACGGTTTCTCGGACAGCCCCGAAGGTCCGTTTGAATGGCAGGGCGCGCTGATATATTCCGGCTATGACAAGGAAACGATCAAAGCAACAGATGTCCTTGACTATGTAAGCGAGGACTACGCTCTGGAAACATATTTAAAAGGTAAGAATTACAGATTTGAAGACTTCCCGAACGCAATAGACCCTGCGGTCTTCTATGACGGGGACGGAAGGATGTGGATGGTGTACGGCTCGTGGAGCGGCGGGATATTCCTTCTTGAGCTCGACGAAAAGACCGGAAAGGTGATACACCCGGCGGCCGACCCGGATAACAATGTCGATCCGTATTATGGCAAGCGTTTGCTGGGCGGCGGTCACAACTCTATCGAAGGCCCGTATATCCTGTGGGATGAAGCGAGCGGCTATTATTACCTTTTCGTTTCCTACGGTGAACTAAGGCGCGACGGCGGTTATCAGATACGCGTTTTCCGCAGTGACAGACCGGACGGTGAATATGTCGATATGAACGGAAAAAAGCCTGAAAAGGGCGTAAATCATGCGTATTTCGGGCTGAAGCTCTCCGGAAATTATATGCTCCCGAGTCTGGCAAAAGCATATAAGGCTACGGGTCATAACTCTGCTGTTGTGGATGATGACGGAAGAAAATATATCGTTTATCATACACGTTTCGATGACGGCAGTGAGCGGTTTTCCGTACGTGTTCATCAGTTCATTGTGAATGAGGAAGGCTGGCCGTGTATGCTCCCGTATCAGACTCAGGACGAGAAAGTGTCCGATACAGGCTATACGACGGGGGAGACCGCCGGACGCTACTATTTTATAAATCAGGGTACAAAGATCGACGGCAAAGTTGCCGGACCGGTGATACTCTATCTCAACGATGACGGTACGGCAAAGACCGAAAAAGAATCCGGGTCGTGGCAGATCCGCGAGGGAACGTACTATATGACGCTGACCCTCGGCGAAAGAACGTACAGCGGTGTATTCTGCGCTATGAATGACGAAGCCGGCACGCCGGTAATGACACTGTCCGCAGTCGGCAATGATGAGAGCGTATGGGGAGTAAAATACGTTGATGCAGGAGAGTAAAAAAAGACCTCCGAGAGAGGGCTTCAGAAAGCGCAAAAATTCATACTATGAGGGAATGACGAAAAAGCAGATAGCGGCAGATACAGCAAAAACGGCATTGCGCTGGCTGCTGATAACAGCGTTCCTGTTCGGATACTGGATCGCGATGCTGCTTCTGATATCAATGATACTTGTGAATGTGTGGAAGGTCACACTGACCGCGCTTATCATTTATGCCTGCATTTTAGCGGCGGTAAGCTCGCTGGTTTACGCGGGTATGCTGATCCACAGAAAATTTTACTACTGACAATAACGCTTCGCGGCAAGGAGAAGAACATGGGCGGAAAGAAAGCAATCAAACGCATTTCAAAGGCGATGACAGCACTGCTTGCGTTATCGTTTACAAGCATGACGATACCTGCCGGCATGGTCGGCGCGTCTGCGGCTCCCGCTGCAATATCTGCTCAGCCTGCCGTATATGATAAGCAGTTTGTCAGCGAGCGTATCTCCAACAATTACAGCAAAGTCAGCGCAAATTATACTGCAAAGAATTATTCCGGCGGGGAACTTGATTTTACCTTTGAAGGCTATGGTGCGCACGGCCGCAAAGGTATGGCCGGTGAAGAGATCGCGACCACTGCGAACGGGGTGGAAGTACCTGACGATGCGACTCTCCTCAGTGCGGGAGACCGCAGCGATCTTACGGTATCGGTGCCGGAAACCGCTTTGTATTCGGTGAGCTTTGACTACCTTTCCTATGATGATTCCGTGCTGCCTGTCGAGTTCTCTATGGCGGTTGACGGTGAGGAAAACTACCCGTTCTACGAGTGCCGCAATATCAAGCTTCGTTCAACGTGGCTGCCTGAATCGGAGCGTTCGTTTGACCGATACAACGATGAAGTCGTTACAGTTCCCGATAAAGCGATACAGTGGGAGAACGCATATTTCACCGATGCAAGTGTCCGTCATTCGGCTCCGCTTCTTCTGGAGCTTGAACAGGGTGAGCATACTCTTTTTCTCGATGTAAAAAGTGGAAATTTCCTTTTGAGAACCATTTCTCTTTCGGCACCGCAGAACATCCCGGAGCACACGGATAGCGTGACTGCATCCGGCGACGCATTAATAACTATAGAGGGCGAGAATTATTTCTCGGTGAACGAATCATCGGTTCATGCGGCAGCAGAATTTGATGCGGGCGTTTCACCGTATAAAGTAACGGATTCCGAGCTGAACACGATAGACTCCGAAGCCTTTGATACGGCAGGTCAGGAAATTACATACAAGTTCAGCGCTGAGACTGCGGGGTACTATTATATAGCGTGCAATTACCGCCAGTCCGACAAGACCGATTTCCCTGTATTTTTAGATGTAAAAGTTGACGGTAAGATACCGGATTCCGATTTCTCGGCGTGCGAAATGGCATATACCACAAACTACCGGATAAGCACGCTCGCGGGACACGACGGCGACAAGCTCGCGGTTTACCTCGAACCCGGCGAACACACCCTTTCATTCATGATAACACTTGACCCTGTGTGCTATGTTCTCGAATCGGTCGAGGAGATAATGGCAGGAGTCAATGACCTTGCACTCGAAATAACAAAGGTAGCGGGAACAAATTCCGACAAGTACAGAGATCTTTCGCTCTCACGCTATATCCCCGACCTTGATACAACGCTGAGAGGCTACGCTGACAGGCTTGTTGAGCTTGAAGCAAGTGCCCGCAGGTACACGGAAGGCGGAAAGAATGTAGCGGTTATGTCCTCTGTGCTTATCGCAGCGAACCAGCTCCGCTCCCTTGCCAACAACCCTGACGAAATACCTTACCGTATCGCGGAGCTTTCGTCCAGCACGAACTCCGTCAACCAGTACCTCGCAAACACAATAGACAATCTGCTCAAAAACGGGCTTGCGATAGATCGTATATGGCTGTATCAGGAGGGCGCGAAGCTCCCGGATCCGCCCGGCTTCTTTGAGACGATATGGAAAGCGATAGAGCGTTTCATTGCATCGTTCTTCGATCAGTCCTATTCCGCGTCGAACATTGACCCCGACCACCTTCAGGTATGGGTGAACCGGTCGAGCCAGTACGTTCAGGTAATGCAGAAGATGATCGATGAATATTTTACGCCCCGCACCGGGATAGACGTTGATATCAGCATTATGCCCGACCAGTACAAGCTCGTTCTCGCGAACTCTTCGGGTAATGCTCCCGATGTTGCGACCGGCATTAACTACACCGTCCCGTATGAGCTCGCTATCCGCGGAGCGCTTGCGGATATGGCGCAGTACAGTGATTTCAGGGAGACTGCTTCGGTCTATGAGCCGGGATTCTTCCTCACCGGAACGATAGGTCAGTCGGTTTATTCTATGCCCGAAACAATGAATTTCTGGGTGCTCGTTTACCGTACAGACGTTCTCGAAAAGCTCGGACTCAGAGTTCCGGATACAATACAGGATGTAATTGATATGCTGCCGGAACTCCAGATGCGCGGACTCAACTTCTACTACCCGACAGCCGGAATGAGAGCTATGCGAAACTTCCACGGCACAACTCCGCTGATAGTTCAGAGCGGCGGGGCGCTGTACTCGGGACTCGCACAGGACGGAACAACTCTCGGCAGTGAAGCGTCTGTTAAAGGCTTCACGACGCTTACCGATCTGTTCACGGTCTATGACATGCCGGTGGATATCGACAACTTCTACCAGCATTTCCGCAACGGCGATATACCGATAGGAATATGCGATTACGGTACATACAACCTTATCAGCAACGCTGCTCCGGAGCTTGCTGGATCGTGGGATATCTCGATAGTTCCCGGGCTTGAACAGCCTGACGGCAGTATCGCAAGAAACACCTGCGGCTGCGCTGAATCGACGGTGATATTCAAGAGCAGTACGGAGCGTGAGGCAAAGGCTTGGGAATTCATAAAATGGTGGTCATCGACGGCTGTGCAGTCCGAATTCGGACAGACGATGCAGATATCATACGGCGACGAATATCTGTGGACTACCGCGAATGTGGAAGCGTTTGAACGCCTCCCTCTCGACACCTCCCACAAACAGGTCATTCTCGAATTTGCAAAAAATGTAATTGACGTAGCCCGTGTTCCCGGAACATATATGCTCGAACGTGAGATAAGCAACGCTTTCAATTCCGTGGTAGTTGACGGAAAAAGCGCTCAGACAAGAATTGACGAAGCTGTAAAAGTCATAGACCGCGAGATGAAGCGCAAGCTCGAAGAGTTCGGCTACATCGACAGCGACGGAAATACCGTTAAAGAATACGTGATACCGGATATCAACAGTATCATGCCGATACTCGGAAGGTAAGCAACAAGGAGGTGCTTGTTCATGGATTTGCAGGCTGAGATAACAGCTGCTCCCGATCTGAACAAGATCAGAAAAAAGAAGAAGAACAAGATCTCCCGCCGTGAGAACAACTGGCGCGGCTGGCTGTTTATCGGGCCTTACGCGATAATTTTCTCGATATTCATTCTTGTTCCCGTAGTTCTTGCGGTAATACTTTCGTTCACTAATTTCAATGCTATCGAGTTTCCGAAATTCGTGGGATTTCTGAATTATATAACCATACTCACGAATGATGCGGAATTTATGAAATATGTCCTTCCGAATACTATCATTTATGCTGTTGTTGTTGGTATCGGAGGTTATATTCTTTCCTTCATTCTCGCGTGGGCTTTGTGCAATCTCACAAAGCCCGTGCGAACCGTTTTCGCGCTGATACTCTACTCGCCGAGCATGACGACCGGCGTAGCGATGACGGTTCTCTGGAAGGTGATCTTCTCCGGTGACCAGTCCGGACTTCTCAACAGCTGGCTCATGGAACTCGGCGTTATAACAGAACCTGTACTCTGGCTCACCGACGCGCGGTTCCTGCTCCCGATAGTAATTATAATCGGTCTGTGGTCATCAATGGGAATAGGCTTTCTCAGCATGATCGCGGGTATTCTCAATACCGACGCCTCCCTTTATGAAGCGGCTTCCATCGACGGTATCACGAACAGATTCCAGGAAATGGTGTACATAACTATCCCGCAGATGAAGCCTCAGATGCTGTTCGCAGCGGTAATGGCGATAGTCGGCGCGTTCCAGAACGGAATGATAAGCTCGATGCTCGTCGGAAACCCGTCTCCCGGTTACGCTTCGCAGCTGCTTGTAAATCACATCGAGGACTATGGTTTTCTGCGATATGAAATGGGATATGCAGCGGCCATATCGGTGGTGCTGCTGCTTATAGTGCAGCTGTTCAGCAAGGGCGCAAACGCATTGCTTACCGATAAAGACCCGTACGGAAAAGCAAGTGCGAAGAAAAAGAGCTCTCTTCTGGGTGAAAGGAGCGTAATAAAATGAAGGGCAGAAAAATAAATCCCAAACGCTTTGAGATAGGTCAGCTGAAAATTATTCTGGCTATTCTTCCGCTGGTAATATTTATGGGGATGCCTATCATCTTTATCATCAATCATGCTTTCAAACCTATGGAAGAACTGTTCGCATTCCCCCCGACTTTCTTCGTGAAGAATGCGACGCTTGATAATTTCACAAAGTTGATAAAATTCTCGGAAAGCAGCGGGATACCGCTGAGCCGTTACCTGTTCAACAGTCTTATCGTGACTGTGATCACAGTAGGTCTTGCGCTTCTGCTCACGACCATGTCCGCATTCGCACTGGCGAAGATAAAGTTCAAAGGCCGCAATATGCTCACCCGCATAAATCAGGTAGCGATCATGTTCGTAAGCACGGCCGTGCTTATCCCGAGATACCTTGTTATCTGCAAAATGGGACTTATCGACAATATCCTCGCACATATCCTTCCGCTGGTAGCAATGCCGGTGGCGCTGTTCCTTGTAAAGCAGTTCGTGGAGCAGGTCCCGGACTCGCTGCTTGAAGCGGCGTATATGGACGGCGCGACAGACCTTGACATTTACCTGAAAGTCATTATGCCGATGATACGTCCGGCAGTCGCTACCGCAGCGATACTTGTTTTCCAGCAGGTATGGACCAACATGGAAACATCAAGCTACTTTTTCAGCGATGACAGCATGAAGACGCTCACATTCTACATGAATACGCTTGTAAACGCGAACAATACCGTTGCCGGACAGGGTATGGCGGCTGCGGCATCGCTGATAATGTTCCTGCCGAACCTTATACTGTTCATAATTCTCCAGAACAAGGTCATGAACACAATGGCAAATTCCGGTATCAAGTAAGAATTGGGGGAAATAAGATGCAGAAGCTCAAACGCATTGCCGCGGCTTTGCTGGCAGCGCTCATAGTATGTGTAACGCTGTCGGTACCGGCATTTGCCGATACCCCCTATGTGACATATACAGTCAACGGCTACGGGCAGATACGTCAGACGCAGACAGCTTATCTCGCCCATGCGACTATCACCAAGTTCGGTGAAGAAGCGCTCCTGAGCCCGAGCGATATATGTATAGCTGATGACGGGCTGATATATATAGCCGATTCCGGCAATAAAAGAATAGTTGTCGGAACAGCCGAAGGGCAGCTTGTCCGCACTGTCGGAGAGGGAACGCTGAAAAATCCCCGCGGCGTATTTGTGACCCGCGACAGCAGCATTTACGTTGCAGACCGCGACGCCGGAAAGATATTTATTTTCGGAAGTGACGGCGAACTCACCGGCGAGTACTCCAAGCCCGCAAGCCCGCTGTACGGCGACGAGGTGAGCTTTCTTCCTATTAAAATAGTAGTCAACGACGCGGGAATAATGTTCGTAGTCTGCGAGTCCAACACGAACGGTATAGTTGAGATCTCACCCACGGACGGAGGAACATTTCTCGGATATTTCGGTACAAACTACGCTGATGCAAATATCACGACCATCATTTACAGAGCGATACTCACCGATGAACAGAGAGCCAAGATGGTGAGCAATATCCCCGCTACACCGACCAATCTGACGATAGACGAGAAGGGTCTTATTTACACCGTTACCCGCGGCAATAAGGATGACACGCTCAAACGTCTGAATATTGCCGGGACCAATATGATACACAATACCGACGGAACTTACGCTGATACGCCGACTTCCGTGGCTGCCGGCAATCACGACAATGTGTATGTTGCCGACCAGCAGGGCTATATTTTCGAGTATAACAATGACGGCGAAATGATATTCGTGTTCGGCGGCCCCGACGACGGCTCGCAGAGAGTCGGACTTTCGACAATGGTAAGCGGTATCGCGGTCGATGCGAATGACAAGATCTACGTTCTCGATTCCGACAAGGCGCAGGTACAGATATACCAGCCCACCGAGTTCACAGACTTGTTGCACAGTGCGCTGTATCTCTATTCCAAAGGACGTTACACCGAGGCGAAAGCTCCCCTTGCCGAGATACTGAAAATGAATTCGATGTTCGATTACGCCAACAAGGCAATGGGAAGCTGCTACTTCCGTGAGGAAAACTACACCGAAGCGATGCGTTACGCGAGACTTGCAAAAGACCATACCGGTTACTCCGACGCATACTGGGAGATACGCAACGTCTGGCTGAAAAACAACATTCTCACTGTGATAATCGTACTTGTCGCATTGTTTGCAGCCTTTAAGGTGCTGAAGCTTCTCGACAGGGAAAAACAGGTACTTGACAAGCCGAGAGAGTTTGCCGGAAAGCTCCGCGAGAACCGCTTTATCGACAATTTCTTCTACTCGTTCAGATTTATGAGAAAGCCTGCGGACACCGCCTACGGTATCGCCGCGGAGGGCAGGGAAGGCTGGCTTATGCCGTCACTGCTGCTTCTGATATTCATAATTGAATTTATTGTCAGCAAGTACACCTGCGGCTTCCTTATGAAGACTGTAATGGACGGCAGATACGAGATACTGAGCGACATCGGCGCGATAATCGCCGTAGTTATAGCGGTGACAGCCTGTACCTACCTCGTCTGTACAATAAACGAGGGCGAAGGCACTGTCAAGAAGATATACACTTCTATCTGCTACAGCCTTACACCCTATATCGTTCTCATGCCGCTTATCTACATACTCTCGCACGTCCTGACAAACAACGAGTTTTTCCTTACCACAATGCTGTCGATCCTCACATACGGCTGGATAGCCGTGATAGCATTCATCGGGCTGAAAGAGGTCAATAATTTCACCTTCTGGCAGACCGTCAAGGTTATCTTTCTGACACTTTTCGCGGCGCTGATCCTTGCGCTTCTGATATTCATAATCTATGTTCTCTGGGCTCAGGTGTTCAACTTCATCGGAGCGATAATCGGTGAGGGGGTGTACAGGCTTGGATACTAAAAGACCAAGGTGGCTTGTTCCCGCCATTATAGGAGGCGCAGTGCTGTTAGTTGCGGCGGTCGTTGCCGCAGTGATCATCATTTCGGGTTCCGAGACCGACGTTGTCAGCGGAACTCACACTCATTCCGCTCCTGCACCGGCGTTCGGCGCGAAAGTTGAAGCACGCGAAGAATACGTGCAGGTCGCCGAAAGCAAGAACTACAGGCTGTACTACTACGAACCGACATTCTCGATAAAGCTCGAAAACAAAAAGACCGGCGCGTTCCTCGATTCCACCGTCAGTGATGAAAAGGACGACGGAAAGAACAATGCGAGCTGGACTGCGTACATGAAAAGCGGTATCGTAATAAATGCGATAATCGGGACCCTCAACACTTATCAGGTCGATATGAACAGCGTACCTAATGAGATATCCACATGGTCGGTCGATAACGGTATCTACGCTCAGATAAGCTTCAAGGGCAAATACCAGTTCGGACTTGGCGTGGAGGTAAGACTTGACGGCGACGATCTGATCGTCCGTATCCCCGACGAGTCGATAAAGGAAAACAAAGAAGACACTTACATCAGCACTGTAAGCGTGTTCCCGTTCCTCGGCTACACCTACCTCGACGAGCAGAACGGCTATATGCTTGTTCCCGACGGAAACGGCGCTCTGATCGATCTTGACAACAAGGAAGGCCGCTACAACACCGGCTTCTCCGGGCTTATCTACGGTACGGACGACGGCATGACAAACCGCACGACGGTATCGACGCTCTGGGATCATTACGAGACTGTCACTGCGTCAAATAACGTGCTTGCTCCGGTATTCGGAATGGCGCATCTTGACGATAAGCTCGCGTACCTCGGGATAGTTGAATCCGGCGACGAGCGCTGCAGCATAGAGGTCGTACCCAACGGCGTAATGGTCGATTACAACCGCTGCTTTGCAAGATTCCTGCTGCGTGATGTTTACGTTCAGCCGCTCAATCAGTCCAACTCCGGAACTGTTCCCGCAGTCGAGCGTGACAGACTTCATTCCGACCTTGCAGTGCGCTACTGCCTGCTGTCAGGTGATGACGCCGATTATTCGGGAATGGCGAATGCTTACCGCTCCTACCTTACCCGCAGCGGTAAGATTGTAAAGCGTGATACGAGCTACAACACCCGTGTTGATTTTCTCGGCAGCGAGCGCGAAGAATTTCTTATGGGAACTACCCCGGTCACAATGACAACCGCAGCACAGGCGGGAGATATCCTTGACGAACTCCGCGGACTCGGGGCGGGAAGTCTCCTGTCGGTGTACAAGGGCTGGCAGAACGGTGGGCTTTACGATGTTCCGGTCAACACTTTCGGTGCGGACGGCAGCATCGGCGGAAATTCCGCAGTGAAAGCTCTCGTACAGAAGCAGGCTCAGGCGGGCAACAACGTTTACCTCTACGACGACGCACTTTCCGTGAACGCAACGACCCATTCCACCACATACAACGTGATGAAGATGGTGAATAAGAGAACGTTTGAGAATAAAGTACACGGTCAGGTTTACAACACATTCTACTACCTCATGCCGGGACGCAGCAGCACCGATCTTATGCACCTTAAGAAAGATCTTGTCCATGCCGGTATCGGGAATATTGCCCTTTCCGGTATCACCGATACTCTCTTCTCTTACAGCGCAAAGGGAAATTACTATTCCCGCACCGACACTATGGATATCTATGAGGATGCGGTGAGTGCGGCAAGTGAAGGCTGCCGTATTATTTCCGAGACTCCGAACGCTTTTCTCTGGAAATATTCCGATGCACTACTGGATATGCCGCTGAGTTCCTCCGATTATCTGTATAGCGACCGCGAGATACCTTTCCTGTTGATGGTATTCAAGGGGATCATACCGGCTTATTCGGAATATGTGAACTTTGAAGCGAACAAGAAAGAAAATTTCCTGCGAATGGTTGAATCGGGAGTTTACCCGTCCTTCTACATCTCGGCAGAGGATTCCTCAAAGCTTATCTACACAAATTCGAGAAACCTGTATTCCCTTGAATACGCGTCTTACCGTGATACGATCACCGAGTATGACAAAGCGCTCCGCGAAGTCGCGGAGAAGACAGCGGACGCGTGTATCAGAGATCATGAAATACTCGGAAACGGACTTGTAAAAGTGAGTTACGATAACGGTGTTACGATATATGTGAATTACACCGGATCAGATCTAAGCGACGGCGCTCTGACCGTGGACGCGCTTTCCTATACCGTAAAGGCAGGTGAGTGACCATGGCTGAAACTGAAACAAAAAAAATGACCCGCGCCGAAAAGAAGGCGCTCAAAGAGCGGATGAAGCACCTGAAATCAGGCAAGCTCGAAAAGCGCTACGCGAGAATGGGCTACATCTTCATGATACCGTGGTTCATCGGTGCGGCGGTATTTCTCGCATATCCGCTCGGAAGCTCGTTCTGGTACGCACTCAACAATATCCGCATAACGCCTCTCGGCAGACTGTTCAATTTTGTCGGACATGGCAACTTCACTCAGATCCTTATTCAGGATCCGGACTTTATGGTCTATCTTGTTGACTATCTGACTTCAACGATCATTTCTGTTCCGATCATCGTTGTGTTTGCGCTTATCATAGCGATGATGCTTAATATGAAGATAAAGGGTAAGGGATTCTTCCGCCTCATCTTCTTCCTTCCTGTAATAATCGTCAGCGGACCGATACTCGGGATGCTCAATTCTCAGGGAGCAGGAAGTGTATCCGCAGTGGATACGGCAGCTCTTTCCGGCGCGATAGAATCGGTATTGCCGTCTATCATTGCGGCCCCGATATCGGATGTGTTCAACAATATGATAACGACACTCTGGTATTCGGGCGTTCAGATACTGATATTCCTGTCCGGCCTCCAGAAGATCGACAGATCCATGTATGAAGCGGCGAAGATAGATGGCGGCTCCGGCTGGGAATGCTTCTGGAAGATAACGCTCCCGAACCTCAAGTCCATGATACTGCTGAATACGATCTACACGGTCGTGTTCGTTTCAAACAACAGCGATAATCCGATAATAGTGCTTATCAAGGAATCAATGTTCTCCGGCACAAAGGAGAAAGGTTACGGCTACGCATCGGCCATGGCATGGCTTTATTCGATAGTTGTGCTGATACTCGTCGGACTGTTCGCACTTCTTCTCGCCACACGCAAGGATCAGTACGAAAAGCAGGTCAAGCGTGCGATGAAAGCAAGAAAGAGAGAAAAACGCAACAAGATCAAGATAGAGAGGAGGAATCGCAGAAATGCCAGAAGGATCGAGCAGCAGCGTGCAAAAGGAAAGATCACCACACACACCACGAAACGCGAAGACTACTAAGCCTTTCCGTAAGCGCTTCACTCGCGAGAGGATCCATCGCTTCATGTTCGGAACGAAGGACAGAGAAGGCTTTCTGAAGCAGTTCATAGTTTATGCGCTGCTTATCTGTATAGGTTTCATCTATGTCTATCCGATACTGCACATGGTGTCGTCAAGTCTGATGACGCTTGATGATCTTCTTGACTCGTCGATAAAATGGCTGCCGAGTTCGCTGAATTTTTCAAACTACGAGCAGGCGGCAAAGAGCATGGACTTCTGGAACGCGCTGTGGCAAAGTATAGTGATAGCGGGCATTCCTACTCTGTGCAACCTCATATCCTGCTCCGTAACAGGATACGCGCTCGCGAGATTTGACTTCAGGGGCAAGAAGATAGTTATGGGCATTATAATTCTGAGCTTCGTGCTCCCGAGCCAGATAACCATGATACCCACCTATGTTCTTTACTCAAACCTCGGAATACTCAACACTATATGGGCATTCATACTTCCGGCAATGTTTGCCCAGGGTTTCAAGGCTCCGATATTCATACTGATCTTCTGGCAGTTTTTCCGGCAGATACCGAAAGCACTGATAGAAGCTTCCAGGATAGACGGCGCCGGACATTTCAGATCATTTTTCAAAATAGCTCTCCCGAGTGCAAAGCCTGCTTTCATTACAGTCGCGCTGTTTTCGTTCGTGTGGTACTGGAATGAATCCTACCTCACAGAGCTGTATGTTCACGGAGTTTACGGACAGTCTGACTGGACCACGCTCGTCGTTCAGCTTGATAATTTTGCAGCAAACTTTTCAAGCTATCAGCAG
>JAEEGL014374384.1_pt1 | contig 22385 bp, 24 predicted proteins | sample 9134231 | NCBI WGS metagenome assembly JAEEGL01 (sample SAMN16246548, study PRJNA631951) | gut metagenome | biome: gut microbiome; feature: rumen; material: fiber-attached | host: Bos | place: Iran: Karaj | collected 2018-10
GTGTAGGTATTAAGGGTATGGCTACTAACGAAGAAGACTTCGTTGAACATATGATTAATATTGAAACTCATGATGATGTATTATTCTTTACTAATAAAGGTAAGGTATATAGATTAAGAGGTTATGAGATTCCTGAATTTAGTAGACAATCTAAAGGATTACCAGTTGTTAACCTAATTCAAATTGAAAAAGGTGAAATGGTTAATTCTATTATTAAGATTAATCGTGATAAGGTAGATGAAATTAGTACATTATTATTTGTTACTAAGTCTGGTCTTGTTAAGAGAACAGCTCTAGAAGAGTTTAAGAATATTCGTCAAAGTGGTAAGATTTGCTTAACACTAAAAGATGATGATGAATTAATCGCTGTTAGAAAAACAAGTGGTGAAGATATTGTACTTCTTGGATCAAGTAATGGTCGTATGGTTAAATTTGATGAAAAAGAAGTCCGTATAATGGGAAGAACTGCTTCTGGTGTAAAAGGTATTGAACTTGATAATGCAACTTGTATTGGGGCTGAAATTGCTTCAGAAGAAGATGTTGTATTAATTGTTACAGAGAACGGTTATGGTAAACAAACAAAAGTTTGTGAGTATAGACAAACTAAACGTGGAAGTAAAGGTGTTAAAGCTTTAAGTATTACTGAAAAGAATGGTAATATAGCATCATTTAAGATATCTAAACCAGATAAGGATATTGTAATAATTACAGATGCTGGTATGGTTATGAGAATGTCTTTAGATCAAATCAATGTACTTGGTAGAGTTACTCAAGGTGTTAGATTGATTAAATTGAAAGAAGAAAATAAAGTAGCTACTGTTTCATTAGTAGATAAAGAAGAAGAAAAGGAAGATTTGGGAAATAATCCAGTTGAAACGCAAGAAGTTTTGGGAAATAATCCTGATGAAATCCAGGCTGATTTGGGAAATAATTTAGAAAATGCAACAGGTGTTGCGGGAAATAATTTAGATGAAGAAATAGTTGATGATTCTGAAGATAGAAATGATCCATTAGGAGATTTCGAAGATGAATCTAGTAGCGAATCTGATAGTATATTAGATGATGAAATTTAATGTTTCACGTGGAACATTTGAAAAGAATTGATGAAATACTCAATTTTTTTTTATTATTTGTATATAGTTTCACGTGGAACATAGCTATTGGGATTAATTATATGTTTCACGTGGAACATTGACATATACATATTATGAAAAAATGGATGTTCCACGTGGAACATTGACATATACATATTATGAAAAAATGGATGTTCCACGTGGAACATTAATAAAATGTTGACTATAAATTAAAGAATTGTTATTATTTAGTCGTGCAACAAATATATTGTAACCTGGTCAGGACCGGAAGGTAGCAGCCACATCAATCCCTATTTGTGTGCACATTTTTTTATGGAGATGATTATTATGAATATAAATAAAGAAGTAATAGATAGGTTAGAACAAGAAATATTTAAATCAATAGAGTTAAATGAAATACCTGTAGGTGCAGTTATTATAGATTCAAATCAAAATATAATAGCTAGTGCACATAATGATCGTCAGTCAACAAGTAATGTTTTGGGTCATGCGGAAATTAATGCGATTATTGCAGCTGAAAAAGCAATCAACGATTGGCGATTGGATGGTTATAGTATGATAGTTTCTTTGGAACCATGTCAGATGTGCGAATCAGTTATAAAGGAATCAAGATTGGATCATATATATTTCTTTTTAAAGAGTAATTATACTAATTCTTCTAATAACAAATTTATTGAATTAGAAGGTTATGATAATTTGAAAGAAATGTTCAATAATTATCTTAAAAAATTTTTCCACAACATGAGGTAAAAGAGGTAACAACCTCTTTTTTTTATGATATAATTATCCACAGGAGGTTTTAGTATGTCTTATAAAGTTTTATATAGAAAATATAGACCAACAGACTTCGATAATGTAGTTGGTCAGGATTATACAGTTTCGATGCTTAAAAATGCCCTTATTAGCGGTAAAACTTCTCATGCATATATCTTTACGGGACCTAGAGGTACTGGTAAGACAAGTACAGCTAAGATCTTTGCTAAGGCTTTAAATTGTGAGAATCCCGTAAATGGTAATCCTTGTAATAAATGTACATCTTGTTTATTATTTGACGAGAGCCCAGATATTATTGAGATTGATGCTGCTTCAAACAATGGTGTAGGTGAGATTAGGGAGTTAATTGATAATGTTAAGCTTGTTCCAACTTCTTTAAAGTATAAAGTATATATTATTGATGAAGTTCATATGCTTACAGAATCAGCTTTTAATGTTTTACTGCTTACTTTAGAGGAACCGCCATCTCATGTAGTATTTATTTTTGCTACTACAGATATTCAGGATGTTCCGATTACTATTTTATCTAGGTGTCAAAGGTTCGATTTTAAACCAATTGATAAAGTAGCACTTATCAACAGGTTGAAATTCGTTTGCAAAGAAGAAAAGATTAAAGCAGATGATGATGCATTGGAAGAAATAGCACTTATTTCAGCAGGAGGATTACGCGATGCTTTGGGCATGTTAGACCAATTAGCAGTTTTGGGAAATAAGATTACTTTAGATTTAGTATCTTCTAATTTTGGTACTGTTTCTGTTAAGAAAATTAATGAGTTAATTGAATCTATATCTTTGGGAAATATTAGTAATTTTTCTGATATTCTTAATTCTATTAAGGAAAGTGGTACTAACTATGCTGTTTTTGTAGAAAAGCTTATTTTAGAACTTAGAAAAACTGCTATAGATATAAAGTTGGGAAATAGTAAATTAAACTTTTATTTTGAAGATATTTATAAAATGATTTTTGATTTAAATGAATGTCTTTGTAATATTAATATTAACGTAGATCCTTATGTTTTGATTGAAATTGTATTACTTAAATATATTAGAACTTCTAATAATAGCGTAGTGGGAAATACTGTGATTGTTAGTCAAACCACTATAAATACTGAGATTGCTCCAATTAAAGAAAGTAAAAAAGAGTCTAAAGAAGAAATTATCAGTGATAAAGTTATCAACAAGCAAAACGAAATAGCAGATGTTGAATCAGAAGAAATAATTGAACCAGTTTCTGGTGAAAAGGAAGTTGAAGTAGATGAATCTACTAATCAATCTAATAATGATTCGGGAAATAATTTTACTATTAATATTGATGTTAGAATAAATAATACTTTTGTTGACGTTTCAATGGATTCTAAAAAGGAGTTAACTTCTTCATGGGTTGAATTTATGAATTATTTAATGTCTCATAATAGAAGTTTACTAAATAAATTGTCTGATACTTCTGTATTAGCTGCTTCTCCTACTTATGCTTTAATTCAAAGTAAAATTGCTTCTACTAATGATCTTATTAATACAAGTATTAGTGAACTAGAAAATTCATATAAGGATTTCTCTGGAAAATTTATTAGATTTGCTGCTTTGAATGATGATATCTGGCAGAAGGAAAAAGATAAATATAGATTAAATAGACAAAAACATATAAAATATAATTATATAGATGAAAATATTGAAGAACCTGTTAAGGAGAAAAAAACAAGAGGTAGAAAAAAATCTGATGTTGAGGATTTAGCTAAGGAAATATTTGATTCTTATGAGGTTCAAGAATAAAGAAAGAAGGAAATAATTATGAATATGCAAGCAATTATGCAACAAGCTCAAAAAATGCAAAGAGATTTGCAAAAAAAGAAAGATGAATTAAATAAAAAAGAATTTACTGGTACTTCTGAATTGGTTGAAGTAGTTTTCACTGGTGATAAGAAATTAAAATCAGTTAATATTAAAATTGAAGGTACTTTAGATCAAGACGATAAAGAAGTATTAGAAGATATGATGGTAATTGCTATTAATGATGCTATGGGCAAAATTGATAAGGAAACAGAATCAATGTTAGGTGCTTATAGTAGTTTAGGTGGATTGTTTTAATTATGGCATATCCTAGGGTATTATCAGATTTAATTAATAGTTTTAAAAAGTTGCCTGGCGTAGGCGAGAAGAGTGCTGAAAGATTAGCTCTTTCTATTCTTGATTTTTCTGAAGGTGAAGTTGAAAATTTTGCTAATGATTTAGTTAATTCAAGAAAAAATTTGCATCAATGTGAAGTATGTGGTCATATTACTGAAAATGATAAATGTGATATTTGTAGTGATGAATCTAGAAATCATAATATTATATGTGTTTTAGAGGATTATAAGAGTGTTTTTGCTTTTGAACGTGCTGGTAACTATAATGGTGTTTATCATGTCTTAAATGGCTTAATATCACCTATAGATGGTGTTAATCCAGAAGATATTAATATTGCTAGTTTAGTTTCTAGAGTTGAAAAATTAGAAAATCCTGAAATAATCATTGCTCTTAAATCAACTATTGAAGGTGAAACTACTACTTTATATTTAAAAAAGATATTTGAAGGAAAGAATGTTGAAATATCTAGATTATCTTATGGTATTCCAATGGGTACAGAGATTGATTATTTAGATGAAATAACATTAGATAGGGCTTTGAGCGATAGAAAAAAGATATCTTAGTTTTAAGAAGGTGGGATTTTGTTTAAATGTAATAATTTCAATAATATATTAAATTGTTACCATGAGAAAAAACTATCTCATGCTTTTTTGCTTGAAACAAATGATATCGATAAGTGTTACGATGATGTTTTACAATTGATTAAAATGATTAATTGTCCACAGGAGTATAAAGAAGACTGTAGTGAAGATTGTAATTTGTGTCATTTAATTGATATGGGAAATCTTCCTAGTTTGATTACAATTGATCCAGTGGGAAATATTATAAAAAAAGAACAAGTCTTGGAAATGATGGAAAGGTTTAGTTCTAAACCAGTGTATTCAAAATTCAATACTTATATAGTTAGAAGATGTGATTATTTTAATCAGTTTAGTGCTAATACTTTACTTAAGTTTTTAGAGGAACCTAAGGATGATATTATAGGATTCTTTATAACTAATAATAAAATGAATGTTATATCTACTATTAGAAGTAGGTGCCAAGAATGGTCAATCTACTATAAGGAAGAGTTGGGAAATAATTATTCTGATGAAAGTGTTCAATTATTTAATGATTATTTAGAAAATGTTTGTGGTAAGGAAGATGCCTTTATTTATAATCAATTAAATATGAAAAACAAGTTTAGTGATCGTGTAGAATGGACTAAGTTTTTTACAGAGATTATTTATTATTTAACTGATGCTTATAGTAATAGAATTGACTTGGGAAATAATTATTTATCTAAGTTTTCTAAAGAACAAATTGTTAGAGTTTTAGATATGATAGAAGATATTTTGAAATATTTAAAAAGTAATGGTAATATAGAGTTGATTTTGGACAAATTTGTAATTGAAATGAGGAATATTTATGAGTAATATTTATGGAATTACATTAAAATCTGAAGGTAAAATTTATTATTTTAATGGTCAAGATATGGAAATAGAAAAGGATACTAATGTAGTAGTTAATACTGAAAAAGGTATTCAATTTGGTAAGGTTATCCACAAGATTGATGAAAAGAAAATAAAGATATCTTTAGATGAAATGAAAACAATAGAAAGAATAGCTACTGATGAAGATTATGATAACTATGTATCTAATGCTGGTTTAGCTAGTAAAGCTCTCGATAAAGCTAGAGAATTTGTTAAAGAATTAGAATTGGATATGAATATTCTTGATGCTATGTATACTTTAGACAAGAAACAATTATTATTTAATTTTATAGCAGATGAAAGAGTTGACTTTAGAGAGTTAGCTAAAAAATTAGCATCTGTATATAAAACAAGAATTGAGTTACGTCAGATTGGTGCTAGAGATAAAGCAAGAGCTATTAGTGGCTTGGGAGTTTGCGGAAGACAGTTATGTTGTTCTTCTTTCTTAACTCATATTGATTCAGTTACAATGAATATGGCCAAAAATCAAAATATTGCTTTAAATCCTACTAAGATTAATGGTAATTGTGGTAGATTACTATGCTGTTTATCTTATGAGGATGAAGAATATGCTAGATGCCAAAAAGGTATGCCATCTGTTGGACAAACAGTAAAAACTGATTTTGGATCAGGTAAAGTAGTAAGTGTGGATATTTTAAAGAGAAAATATAAAGTTGATATAGATGGTGTAATAAGGGAGATTGAATTAGGCAGTGTCGATAGTTCTAAATGATTTATATGATTATGATGGTATGACAATATACCAAAATAATGACAATTTTAAATTCTCTTTAGATTCTATTCTACTTGCTGAATTTGTGGATTTAAAAAAAGACACAAAAAACATTGTGGACTTTTGTACAGGCAATGCTCCTGTTCCTTTAATTCTATCTACTAAGTCTGAATCTGTTATTACAGGTTTTGAAATTCAAAAAAGTATTTATGATTTGGCAATAGATAGTGTTAAAGAAAATAAACTAGAATCTAGGATTAAAATAATTAATGATAATTTTAATAATGTGAAAGATTATATTGAAGCAGAATCAGTTGATGCTGTAACTTGTAATCCTCCATATTTTAAATATGATGAAGGTTCTATTATTAATGAAGATGACAACTTAGCAATAGCTAGACATGAAATTACGATGAATTTAGAAGACATTATGTTAAATGCAAGATATGTATTAAAGAATAAAGCTTCTTTATATATTGTTCATCGTCCTGATCGTCTAGAAGAAATAATTAATTGTTTAAGTAAAAATAATTTTGCAATTAAAAAGTTGCAATTTATATATTCTAATATGAGTAAAGAAGCTATTATGGTTTTAATTAAAGCAACTAAGAATGGTAAGGCTGGTAGTTTAAAAATAATGCCACCAGTTAATATAGCTGATTGTAAAACCTATAAAGGAATATTTGAAAAAGGTGATTAGAATGAAAATGGTTGTTGGTTTAGGTAATCCAGGAAAGGAATATATAAATACTCGACACAATGTTGGTTATCTTATTTTGGATAAGTATTTAGATGAAGAAAACTGGAAAGAAAAGTTTAATGGATTGTATATTCTAAAAACAATTAAAGGTGAGAAAGTACTATTTGTTAAGCCACTTACTTACATGAACTTGTCAGGTGATTGTGTAGTTAAATTTGTAAATTATTATGATATTGATGTAAAAGATATTTTAGTTATTCATGATGATTTAGATTTAGAAGTAGGTACTTATAAACTTAAAAAGGATAGTAGTGATGGTGGCCATAATGGAATAAAGTCAATCATCAATAGATTATCTAGTAAGAGCTTTAATAGATTAAAAGTTGGTTTATCTCATGATCGTAGTGTTGATACAAAAGATTATGTACTAGGTGAGTTTAGTAAAGCAGATAAAGACAAATTAGATAAACTTCAAGATACTTTTAATGGTGTTATAGATACTTTTATTAGTTACGGAATAGAAAAGGCAATGAATATTTATAATACAAAGAAGTAGGGGTTGTATGGATATTTTTAAAGATTACTTTAAGTACGAAAATGGATTAACTGTTAGGGGTTTAACAAAAGAGTTAAACATTTTTTACGTGCTTGAATACTTTAAAAATAATGATAAAAATGTAATTATTTTAACTAATACATTGTATGAAGCTAATATGTATTATGATTCATTAAAAACATATATTGATGATGTATGTTTATTTCCAATGGATGATTTTTTAACAAGTGTTGCAGTAGCTGTATCACCAGATTTAAAGATTAAGAGATTAGAAACATTAGAAGAAATTAGAAATGGTAAAAAGCATATAGTAGTTACTAATCTAATGGGATTTTTAAGATATTTACCTGATAAAAATAATAAAGCTAATTTAGAATATGTATTGAAGAAAGATGGCTCTATTAAAAGAGATGACTTGTTATCTTTATTGGATAAATATGGTTATATTAAGGAGAGTATAGTTACTACAACTGGAGAATATGCTGTTAGAGGTTTCGTTATAGATTTATTTGTCATAGATGAAGAACATCCTATAAGAGTGGAATTCTTTGGCGATGATATTGAATCTATTAGATATTTTGATGAGTCAACTCAATTATCTTTAAAAGGGATAGATGAGATAACTATTAAACCTTATGTAGAAATAGTTAGTGATAATAATAGTTCTTTATGTGATTATTTGAATGATCCTTATTTATTTATAATCAATAGAGATCAAATAGATTTTGGCTATGAAAAATTAATTACTGATATTTCTGAATATAAAGAAAAATCAGATATAGATCCTGATAAGAAATATATGTTTGATTGGGAAGAAATTACATATAATTATGTTATTTATTTAAACACTATTGGTGATAATGATTATGGTAAAGCTGTAGATTATAAATCCCAAGAAATAGAAAACTTTAATAGTAACTTTGAATTATTAGGTAGTTATTGTGACAAGCAAGTGATGGCTGGTAAGACAGTTGTTATATGTTTATCTAAAGAAAATCAGTTTAGAGCGTTAGAACCTTTTTTAAAAACTTATCATATTGTTAATAAAGATAGATTTATCGACAGAGAGATTAATATTTGGTATCACAAGATTAATACTGGATTTATATTTGATAAATATGTATTTATTGCTGAGACAGATATTGAAAGAGTTAAGAATGCAGTTATTAATTATAAGAATTCTTATAAAATAGGTAAGAAGATTAAAGATTTTGGTCAACTTGCTGTTGGCGATTATGTAGTTCATAGTATGCATGGTATAGGTATATATAAAGGTGTAATTACTTTAACGAAGAATGGTTTAAAGAAGGATTATATTCAAATTCAATACCAAGGTAATGATAAGGTATATATTCCAGTTGAAAAGATTAGTACTATTTTTAAGTATGCTGGTAAAGAAGGTAGTGTTCCTAGGTTAGATAAATTAAATAGTACTTCTTGGGCTAAAAAGAAGAGAGAATTACGTAATAAGATTAAAGATATTAGTGGAGAGTTAATCAAGCTATATGCGGCTCGTAATAGTGTTCAAGGAACACCTTATAAGAGTTATGAAGAAGAAGCAGTATTTGGTTCAGAATTTATCTATGAAGAAACTACTGATCAAATGAAAGCTATTAATGATATTGTTAATGATTTAGAGTCTCCTGTACCAATGGATAGATTGTTATGTGGAGATGTTGGTTTTGGTAAGACAGAAGTTGCTTTTAGAGCTATGTTTAAAACAATAGTTAATAATAAGCAAGTATTCTATTTGTGTCCTACTACTATTTTATCTAAGCAACAATATGAAAATGCTGTAGAGAGATTTAAAAATTATCCTATAGAGATTGCTTTATTAAATAGATTTACTTCACCAAAAGAAACAAAGAGGATCCTAGAAGGATTAGAAAAAGGTACTATAGATTTAGTATTTGGTACACATAGATTGTTATCTGATGATGTTAAATTTGGTAAGTTAGGTTTGTTAATTGTAGATGAGGAACAACGTTTTGGTGTTACACATAAAGAAAAGATTAAAGAATATAAAAATGATGTTAATGTTCTTACTTTATCTGCAACACCTATACCTAGAACATTAAAGATGGCGTTAAGTGGTTTAAGAGATCTATCTATAATAGATACTCCACCTACAAATAGGTATCCTGTACAAACTTATGTTATTCAGGAGAATGATTTAATTGTTAAGGATGCTATTTATAAAGAGTTATCTCGTAATGGACAAGTATTTATTTTATATAATAAGGTAGCTAGTATTGAAAGTATGAGAGATAAGATACATCAATTAGTTCCAGAAGCAAGAATTACTGTTGCACATGGTCAAATGAAAAAGCAAGAACTAGAAGATGTAATGGAATCTTTTGTAAATTATGAAAGTGATATTCTATTATGTACAACTATTATAGAGACAGGTATTGATATTAGTAACGTTAATACTTTAATAATTTATGATGCAGATAATTTTGGTTTATCTCAGTTATATCAAATTAGAGGACGTGTTGGACGTAGTAATAGAATTGCTTATGCATACTTAATGTATGACAAGAATAAGATGCTTAATGATATTGCGGTTAAAAGATTACAAGCTATTAAAGAGTTTACTGAATTAGGTAGCGGATATAGAATTGCAATGAGAGATTTGAGTATTCGTGGAGCAGGAGATTTACTAGGTGCTGAACAAGCAGGATTTGTAGATACTGTTGGTATAGAATTGTACATGCAAATGATAGAAGAAGAAATGCGTCGTATGAAGGGTGAGACAGTAGAAGAAGAGGAAGAAGATACTTCTAATAAATCACTTGTTGAAGTTGAAACACATATTAGTGATGATTATGTTGCAGATGAAGATATAAAGATTGAGATTCATAAGAAGATTAATGAAATTGATGGATTGAATAAACTAATTGAAATTAAAGGCGAGTTAGAAGATCGCTTTGGTAAGATTAGTAAAGAAATTGAAATCTATATGTATGAAGAATGGTTTGAAAAGCTTGCTAAAAAGATTGGTATTCAAACTGTAAGACAATCTGAAAGAGAAATAGAGATTGAATTACCTGCCGAGATTTCACAAAAAATTGAAGGGGATAAATTCTTTATTAAGGCATATAATATTAATCCTAGATTTAGATTAAAATATTTCCATAATCAAGTAATTATTGCTCTTACTTTATTAAATCAAAAAGAACATTTCTTGTATTCAATAGTTCCTCTATTGGAAGAAGTTCTATATGAAATTAATAAAGTATGATAAAATTGATATTAGAAACGGATGGTGACATTTATGAAATGTCCTAAATGTAAAAAAGAAATAGATGATAATTCCAAGTCGTGCCCTGAGTGCGGTTATAATATAGTTAATGATGAGGGAAAATATAGAAAATTATATATAATCTTACCTGTTTTATTGTTATTTGCTGCTATTGTTGCAGTTACATGGTATTCATTAACAATGGATAAAAGGGTAGTTTATAAAGTTAAAGATAATTTGGAAAAAGAAGGTTATACATGTACTTTTGAAAAGACAGCAGCCAGAAATAAGGTTAATAAAAAATATATTTTTGGAACTAGTGAAGTAGCAGATATTCATTGCTATAAAGAAGATGGTAAAAAGGTTTATGTATATGAAATGTTCTTTGTAGATTCATATAGATATAATTTTTACGTTATAGAAGATAAAAATTATGAAAAAACTGAAGATACTTATATTTTTAGATTAAGTGGATTAGATTATGAATTAACTAAAAATCATATAGCTGAATGTGCTAAATTGAAGAAAGCTATACCTGCTTTAGCAGTCGGTGCTGATGTAGAAAATGTTGTAACAGAAACTGAACCTTCTCGTGAAGAAAAAGATTTTAAGAATAAGTGTAGAGATTATTCAGATAATTCACAAAAATATTTAGATATATATACTGAATTCATGGAATATAATAAAATAGATATATCTAGTCAACATTCATAATAAGAACTTGAATAAGTTCTTTTTTTATGATAAATTATGTGTAGTTTTAATTAGTGATGAAGGAAAGAGCCTTATGTATAACACTATTAATAGAGAGACCTGTTAGGTGAAAGTGGTCATAGTTGAAGTAGGGAAGATGGATCTGGAGCTAAAACGTATATTTCACGTTACGAAATAAAGTGTATGATAAAATCATAAACTAAGGTGGTACCGCGGGGTTTTACTCGTCCTTAGATTTATGATTTTTTTATTTTATGGAGGTGTTATTATGAGAAAGTTTGAAAAAATATCATTCGAACAGTTTGTTAAGGATGTTAAGGATGACCGAATGCTTTACGATGGTATTGAGTTACCAAAGAGAAGTACTAAAACTTCTGCTGGTTATGATATTAAAAGTGTAGAAGATGGCGTTATTAAACCTGGAGAAGCTAAGATATTTAAAACTGGACTTAAAGTTATTATGAATCCCGATGAAGGTTTATTTATTCTTAGTAGAAGCAGTCAAGGTTATAAATATGGTGTTTGCTTATCAAACAGTGTTGGACTTATTGATTCAGATTATTATAACAATCCAGATAATGAAGGTCATTTCTCAGTTAAGTTGCTTAATTTGGGAGATAAAGATTTTGAAGTGAAAATAGGCGATAAAATTGCACAGGGAGTATTTATGAAATACTTAACTGTTGACGATGAAAAAGAAATAAAAGGAAAGAGAAAAGGTGGATTTGGATCCACTGGTAAATAGGAGGAATAAAAATGGCAAATAAAAAAGAAAAATATTATATTAGTACAGCTATAGCATATACTTCTGGTAAGCCACATATTGGTAATACTTATGAAATCGTTTTAGCTGATGCTATTGCAAGATATAAAAGATTAGAAGGTTATGATGTTTATCTACAAACTGGTACAGATGAACATGGAGAAAAAATTGAATTAAAAGCAAAAGACGCTGGACAAACTCCTCAAGAGTTTGTTGATGAAAAAGCAAATGAGATTAAAAGAATATGGGATTTAATGAATACATCTTATGATAGATTTGTTAGAACAACTGACAAACATCATGAAGAAGTAGTTCAACATATATTTAAGAAAATGTATGATCAAGGAGATATTTATTTAGGTAAATATGAAGGATGGTATTGTACACCAGATGAATCATTCTGGACTGAATCCCAAGTAGTTAAAAACGAAGATGGTGTAGTTGTATGTCCTGATTGTGGAAGACCTGTTGAAAAGAAGAGTGAAGAATCATATTTCTTTAAACTTAGTAAATATCAAGATCAATTAGTAGAATATATTGAAAGTCATCCAGACTTTATACAACCAGAATCAAGAAAGAATGAAATGTTAAATAATTTCATTAAACCAGGGTTGCAAGATTTGTGTGTATCTCGTACTGCATTTAGTTGGGGTATTCCAGTAGATTTTGATCCTAAACATGTTGTATATGTTTGGTTAGATGCTTTAACTAACTATATTACATTCCCAGGTTATGATACTGAAGGAAGAGAAACTGATAACTTTAAAAAATGGTGGCCAGCTGACTTACATTTAATTGGTAAAGATATTATTAGATTCCATACAATCTATTGGCCATGTTTCTTAATGAGTTTAGGGTTACCATTACCTAAAAAAGTATTTGGTCATCCTTGGTTAATTATGGCTGATGGCAAGATGAGTAAGTCTGTGGGAAATGTTGTTTATGCTGATGATTTAGTTGAAGAGTTTGGTGTAGATGCAGTAAGATACTATTTCTTACATGAAATACCATTCTCATCTGATGGTGTATTTAGTAGAGATTTATTAATTGAAAGAATTAATGGTGATTTAGTTAATGTTTTAGGTAACTTAGTTAATAGAACTGTAAGCATGAATAAGAAATACTTTGAAGGAGTAATTCAAAAAGCTTCTATTACTGAAGACTTAGATGAAGAGTTAGTTGATAATGTCGTAAATCTTCATAGAATAGTTACTGCTAAAATGGATGAATTAAAAGTAGGAGAAGCTATTCAGGAAATCTTTGAAGTATTGAGAAGATGTAATAAATATATAGATGATACAATGCCTTGGTCTTTAGCTAAAGAAGAAAGTAAAAAAGAAAGACTTGGTACTGTTTTATATAACTTGTTAGAAAGTATAAGAATATGTGCAGTTTTATTAAGCCCATTCTTACCAGAGACTAGTGAAAAGATATTGGCTCAATTAAATACTGAGGTAGCTGATTTTGATTCAACTAAGAAGTTTGGGGGTTTGGAAGTAGGATCTACTTTAGCCGAGCCAGTTCATCTATTTGATAGAATTGAAGTAAAAAAAGATTAGTTAAACTAATCTTTTTTATTTCCCGGGAAATAATTTTGTTATAATTAAGGAGGTGGTTATTATGTTTACTGATACGCATTGTCATATGTTTAGAGAGTATTATGAAGACTTTGGTTTAGTAATTGATAAAATGGAAAAAAACAAAATCAACAGAGTGTTTAATAACGGAGTGGATGGCCCAAGTAATAGGGAAGTTTTAAGTTACCTTAAACAATATGATTTTATGTATGGAGCAATAGGTATACATCCAGAATATGTTAATGCTTATACAGCAGAAGATTTGAAATTTGTTGAAGAACATTTAAATGATGACAAAGTAATTGCTATTGGTGAGATTGGATTAGATTATCATTATGGTAAAGAAGATAAGGATAAACAAATCGAGTTATTTGAATATCAATTAGCTCTAGCTGAGAAATATAATAAACCAGTTATTGTTCATAGTAGGGATGCTACGCTGGATACTATTGAATGTATGAAAAAATATAAAGTACGTGGTGTTATGCATAGCTTTAGTGGAAGTTATGAAACAGCACAAATATATATAAAGATGGGTTTGTTGTTAGGAATCAATGGTGTTATTACATTTAAGAATTGTAATTTAAAAGATGTATATGACAAAATAGATCTTTCTAATATCGTATTAGAAACAGATTCTCCTTATTTAACACCAGTTCCATTTAGAGGAGAACAGAATAATCCATCTCATGTCTTAGACGTTGCTAATTATGTGTCTGAATTAAAAGGTGTTACTTTAGAAGAACTATCTATGATAACTAATGAAAACATCAAAAGGTGTTTTGACATTTAATATAACAAGTGATAGGATATTATACATTATTTGAGGTGTATGATATGTTTATTATATTAAAGAATATAATAAATAAGGGGTTAAAAATAATAATAGTTCTTTTATTAATTGTTAGTTTTACTAAAGGTATTAAAAGTACAGATAAAAGGCTTATGTTAGAATCATATTCATTTAGTGATTCTATTGGAATAGATGCAACTGCAAGTAAAGATCAAGAAGAAAAACCAAAACCAAAACCAGTTGTAAGTAATCATCTAGTAGGGGATTTAACTGGTTATAGTGCTGATTGTCCAATGTGTAATGGAACTTTAGCTTGTGCTAGAAACTATAATGTATATAAGAACAATGTTGTTACTTATTATGATAATACTTATGGAAGTGTAAGAATTGTGGCTTCTTCAAAAAATTTGCCTTGTGGTAGTATAGTTAGAATTAATTCTTCTAGGGTACCTGGTTCTTTAGCTATAGTATTGGATAGAGGTGTGTTGGGAAATGATTTGGATTTATTGGTCCAATCAGAGCAGTATGCTATTCAATATGTAGGTAGATCTAGAGTAAGTTATGAGGTATTAAGAAGAGGTTGGTAGAATAAAGAGGTGGTATTATGGATAAGTTTGTTCATAAGAAAAGTTTAGGTCAAAACTTTTTAAAAGACAAAAATGTTTTGATGAAAATAATTGATTCAGTCGATGTTCAAGAAGATGATTTAATAATCGAGATTGGTCCTGGCCAAGGAGCTTTAACTAAATATCTAAAATTATTTCATGCTAATTTAATCTGTTATGAGGTAGATAATAGAGTAAAAAGATATTTAGATTCTTTTGTTGATACAAAGACAAAGATTATATATGAAGACTTTTTAAAAAGAGATGTTGTTACTGATATTTCGAAGATTGAATATAATAATTTATACATTGTAGCAAATTTACCTTACTATATTACTTCACCAATCATTGAAAAGATTATTAGATTGCAATTAGATGTAACTAATATGGTATTCATGGTACAAAATGAAGTAGCAGATCGATTTGCTGCTAAACCTGGTAGTAAGGATTATGGATATATGACAGTATTCTTAAATTATTACTATTATATTGAAAAGTTATTCTTTGTAAATAGAAGTTGTTTTAATCCAGTACCTAATGTAGATAGTGCTGTTATTAGATTTAATAAATTATCTAAAAAGTATGAAGTTAAAGATGAAAAGTTATTCTTTAATATTATTAGAGATGCGTTTCATATGAAAAGAAAAAATCTTAGAAATAATTTAAGAAATTATGATTTAGAAAAAATAGCTGAAATTCTAGAAAAATATGGCTTATCATTACAAGATAGAGCTGAAAAAGTATCTGTAGAGTGTTTTGTAGATATTTCTAACGAATTATGCTAGGTTTACATGTTAAAATATATTGCATTTAACGTCAAATTATTATAAAATTAATTTAAGTTGTTATGTTAGACTTGGAGGGAGTGTTATTATGAAAATAACTAAAGTTGTACTTCGTAATAAGGAAAAAGAAGATTCACGTATGAAAGCAATTGCTACTGTAACACTTGATGAGGCGTTTGTTGTAACTGGAATTAGACTAATTCAAGGCGACGATAAGATGTTCATTGCAATGCCTAGTAGAAAGATTAGTGAAGGTGTATACGATGACGTAGCACATCCTGTTAATCAAGAAACTCGTAAAATGTTTGAAGATGCTATTTTCAATGCCTATGAAGAAATGAAAAAGACTGGCGAAGAACTAGTAAAAATAGATTTATAAGAACTTGTTTTAAGTTCTTTTTTTGTTAATTTTAATGTAAATAGAGTATTTCATTAAATGTCTCATCTATTATGTATGGTATAATTTAATTGATAATAGGAGGAGTATCATGGCTAGTAGTAAACGTAAAAAAACTAAAGATAACAAGCTTTATATGTTATTAATTGTTACATGTGCTGTTCTTATGGTCGCTCTAGTAGGAACTGTTTTTAAAGACTACTCAAGAGTTATACAGAATAGAAGAGAAACAATTGAATTAGAAAATAGATATCAAGAGTTATTAGAAGAAGAAACTTCACTTAATAGTGAAGTAGTTAAATTACAAGATCCTTCGTATGTAGCTAGATATGCTAGAGAGAAATATTTATATTCAAAAGATGGTGAAACTATTTTAAGAATTGTAGATATGCAAGGTGATAAGAATAGTTCCAACCAGAAGAAAGAATCTAACGAGAACTAATATTTTATAGTTCTCTTTTGTATTTTATAATATGAAAAGGAAGGTAGAGTTATGGAAAAAAAGTTAGTTGAAGACAGTGATTTAAGATTAATTGTCTATGAAAGTGCAAGGGAATTAGGGGAGAAAGTTAATAAGCATTTACTTAAAATGTATGGTTTAGATAAAACTGATAGTACATTTATTATTCCAATAAAAGAGAATTATTTTGATGATGGTCATTTAAAAGTAGAGATAAGTGATACAGTTAGATCAAAAGATGTATTTATGCTTACTGATATTGGTAATTATTCAATTGAATATAATATGCATGGCTTTGTGAATCATACGAGTCCTAACGATTTAATGATTCAATTAAAAGATGGTATAGGTGCTTGTAATAGTCATGCTAAGACTTTAAATGTCATAATGCCATTATTATGGGCTGGTAGACAACATAGAAGAAATACAAGAGAAAATTTAATGTGTGGTATGAATTTAAGAGAATTAGATAACTTGGGTTCAGTAAGAAAAGTAATTACATTTGATGCTCACGATCAAGGAGTAGAACACTCTGTTTATCATATGGAATTTGATAACTTCTATGCAACTAACTCTATTTTAAAGGAATTTATTGAAGATCTAGATGTAGAAGAATTGAGAAAATTAGTTTTTGTATCTCCTGATACAGGTGCTACTGGACGTAGAAATGTTTATTTGAATTCATTTAGTTCAGATTATATTGAAAGAGAAGCTGGTAGTTTCATTAAACAAAGAGACTTTAACCATTTAGTAGATGGTAAATATCCAGTAATAGCTCATGAATATTGTGGTAATAAAAAATTGAATGGATATACTGCTATTGTTACTGACGATATGATAAGTAGTGGTGGTAGTATGTTTGATGTTATTGATGAATTAAATAAGATGAAAATCAAACATATATATATTATGGTTACATTTGCATTATTTACTAAAGGTATTGATAGATTCCAAGAATATTATGATAAAGGTATGTTTGATGGTATTTATACTACTAATTTATCTTATATTCCTAAAGAATATTTAAAATGTGAATGGTTACATGTTTGCGATTGTTCTCAATATGTTGCACAAATTATTTATACATTACATAATGATAAATCTATTCATTACTTATTAAGAGATAAATCTCAACCTGTTAAGTTATTGGAAAGAAAATTCAAAGATGCTATGAAAAAGAAAACAAACTAATAATAGTTTGTTTTTTTTATGTTATAATTTTCTTATAAAAGGTGATGGTAGAGATGAAGAAAGGTTTTGTAAGGCTAGCTGTGCCTAAAATTCAGGAAGATAGTATAGTTGATGGTGAAGGTATTAGAAGCGTTATTTGGTTTCAAGGCTGCCCTCATCATTGTGAATCATGTCATAATCCAGAAACATGGGATTTTAACGAAGGCTTTGAAACATCTTTAGATGATGTGAAAAAGCAAATTGATGAATTAGAATTCCAAGCAGGAGTAACTTTTTCTGGGGGAGATCCTATGTGTCAGATAGAAGCATTGATAGAACTTGCTTCTTATGTTAAAGAAAAAGGAATGAATGTATGGGTTTATACAGGTTATGTTTATGATGATATCGTTAAATTAAGTGAATCAAATCCTTTATATAGAAAGGTTTTAGATTATATAGATGTTTTGGTAGATGGTCCTTTTGTATTAAAACTAAAGAGTTTTGATGTACCATTTAGAGGATCAAGTAATCAAAGATTAATTGATGTTGCTAAGACACTAGAAAAAGGCAAAGTTATAACATTAGAAAAGTACAATTAGTACTTTCTTTTTTTTTGATTTATTGTATAATAAGTCCTTAAGTGGGGTGATGATAGTGAGTTATATTCGCTTGAAGAATGTCCAATTCTCATATGATGAAACCCAAGTCTTTAAAGATTTAAATTTTTATTTGCCAAAAAATAAGACTTTATCTATCATCGGTCCGGCCGGAGTAGGTAAAACGACTTTGCTACGTTTATTAAATAACGAATTAGATTATGACGGTGAAATTGATATTAGCGGTGTAATAGTTAATAAAGAAAACTTTAATATTATTAAAAGGTATGTATCTGTTGTTTATGATGATAATACTTTTATTAAAGAAGTAGTAAAAGATGAACTTAGATATTCGCTTGAAAATATAAATGTATCTCCTAAAGAGATAAATAAAACAATAAGAGAACTTAATGAATTCTTTAATATAAATAGAATACTTAACAAAGCTATAGAGTCTTTATCTATTAATGATAAATACTTAGTTAAGATTCTTTCTTATGCTGTAATGAAACCTAGTTATCTTTGTATAGATAATTTATTAGGATATTTAGATAATAGAACAAAGATTTTGTTATTGAATTATTTGAATTATAAAGAAATCTTATTAATAAATGTAACATCAGATATGAATGATGCTTTATATACTGACTATACTTTATGTTTATATAATGGAATAAGTGCAATTGATGGTAAAACTATTGATGTATTTAAAGAAGAAAAGATTATTCGTCGATTAGGTTTAGATTTACCATTTATGATAGATTTATCTATTCAATTACAATTATATGGTTTGTTAAATAGAGTTTATTTAAATAAAGAAACGATGGTGAAGAAATTATGGAAATAAGTTTTAGTAATCTTACGTTGATTGAAAACAAGAATTCTTCACGTGAAATAAAGTATTTAGACAATGTTAATTTAGATATACATGGAGGAGAAATAGTTGGTTTCTTGGGTGATTATCTTGATGTAATAGGTAAATTATTGTTGATAATTAAAAGACCTAGTAAAGGTGAAATAATAATTGATAATTTATCTATTAAGAGATCTAGTCATATTGATAATATCAATGGGTTAAGAAGAAGAATCGGCTTTGTATATACTAGTACTTCTAAACGATTTGTTGAAAAGACGGTAAAAAAAGAAATTAGTTCTGTTTTAAAGAACTATGATTATAAAGTAAGTAATACATCTAAACATATAAGTGATTCTCTTAAAATGGTAGGTTTAGATGATAGCTATTTAGATCGAAATCCAAATAATCTAAGTAGCGTTGAACAAAAGAAAGTATTACTGGCTTCTGTATTAAGCTATAATCCGGAGGTTATAATATTAGATTCATTCTTTGATGGAATGAATTATAGAGATAAAGAATATTTTAAGAAGTTATTTATTAAATTGAAGACCAAATTTTCTAAAACTGTAATAGTACTTGAAAATAATGCTTCTTATATGTTTAACCTTGTTGATAAAGTTTATGTTATTAACAAGGGAGAAATTGTATTAAAAGGAAATAGAGATATATTTTATAATAATAAGTTATATAAATATACGAATGTACCTCCGATTGTTGAATTTACTAAATATGTTCAAACACAAAATCACAATATTCTAGAATATACTGATATAAAAGAATTGATAAAGGAAATATATAGACATGTTGGATAAGAGTTTAGTATCTTACAATCATGAGGAATCAGTAACACATAATATTAATCCATTATTAAAAATAATAATGTTTGTATTATATATTATTGCTTGTTTCTTTCCTTATAATTCAGTTTTATTTACGAGTTTGTTGGTTAGTGTTTTTATATTAATGATATTAAGTAATATATCATTATTAAAATATATAAAAGCAATATGGTTATATAGATACATTTTATTAATCATTTACTTTTTCTTTTATGCTAAAGGAATGGATATATTTTATATAAATATTATCCTGTTTAAAGTAATATTTGCTTTGTTATTTTTGTATGTTATTTTGTTTACGGTAAAAAAAGATGATTTAAGTGATTCACTTGGTTCTCTTTTTAATGTCTTTAAAAATAATAAAATGAAATTGTTCTTTAGCAATATATTTAATTTTATTTTGATATTTATTGATCAAACTAATAAATTGTATGAAGTGAATGCTTTGAGAGGTAATGATTATTATTTTTCAAATATAATATCTAAGATATCTTTCTTCTTTAAAAATTATAAAGAAATATATAGTAAGTCTAAAGATATTAACAAGAAAAGAAAAAAAGATATGGCTTATAGGATGTATGATGTTAATACTAAAAAAATGTATAAATATAGGAGTAAATTAAATGTCTTTGATTTTTTATTAATTGTTGTTTATATATTTATTTATGTTTATTATATAGTTAAGGTGAGATAGATGAGATACTTAATTAAAATTAAATATGATGGCAGTAAATTTAATGGTTTTCAAAGATTAAATGATGAACCTTCAGTTCAAAAATTATTAGAAGAAGCTTTAATGAAGATTAATAAAAAAGAAGTATTAGTTAAGGGAGCTGGAAGAACTGATAGAGGAGTTCATGCTTTAGGCCAAGCTGTTTCTTTTGATTTAGATATTGATATAACTGAAGATGGTTTAAGAAAAGCCATTAATTCTCTAGTAGCACCTTATGTATATGTATGGGAATGCAAAGAAATGAATGATGATTTTCATGCAAGATTTGATACAGATAAAAAGATATATAGATATAAGATTAATTTAGGTGAATATGATCCTTTATTATATGATTATGTATTTCAACCTAATTATGAATTAGATATAGAAAAGATGAAACAGGTAGCAGAGTTATTTATTGGGGTACATGACTTTAGAAACTTTGTATCTGGAGAAAGAGATAATTACGATTGTATTATTTATAAAATAGATTTTGAAAAGAAAGATAATATATTGAATATTATATTTGAAGGTAAGAGCTTTTATAGATATATGGTTAGAAATCTAGTAGGAGCGATGTTAGAAGTAGGTAGGGGAAAAGAAGGTATTGAAAAAGTTAAATCTTTATTAGAATTAACTGATAATAATCCTTTATTTACTGCTCCTAGTTGTGGTTTATATCTAGAAAGTGTCATATATGACGAAAAATAGTCAAAAAGTACGGATTTTATTTGACTTTTGGCTTACTTTACCATATAATTTTAATCGGTACATTTTATTGGTTGAAGTTTGTTAGCCTTGGGAAAGCGAAGCAGATGGAGACGATGAAAGGAAAAAAATTATGAATTCATTTATGGAAAAGAAAGAAACAATTGAACGTAAATGGTATGTTATCGACGCTGAGGATGCAGTTTTAGGAAGATTAGCTACTAAAGTTGCTACAGTATTAAAAGGTAAACATAAACCTACATATACACCTCATGTTGATTGTGGAGACTATGTTATTGTAATTAACGCTGATAAGGTTAGATTAACAGGTAAGAAATTATCTGATAAGATGTATTACAATCATAGTGGTTATACTGGTGGATTAAGAGAAAGAAATGCTCAAACAATGATCGAAAAATATCCAGAAGAAATGGTAGAAAGAGCTATTAAAGGCATGTTACCAAAAGGACCATTAGGAAGACAAATGGCTAAGAAGTTATTTGTTTATGCTGGTACTGAACATGGACATGAAGCTCAAAAACCAGTTGAGATGAAAGTTGACTAGGAGGTTTTAAATTATGGCAGATAAGAAAGTTTGGACAGCTACTGGACGTAGAAAACGTTCTATAGCACAAGTTAGAATGACTGCTGGAAAAGGTAATATTACTGTTAATGGACAAGATGTTAATGATTATATGCCTTTTGCAGTATTA
>JAEEGL014929319.1_pt1 | contig 22385 bp, 19 predicted proteins | sample 9134231 | NCBI WGS metagenome assembly JAEEGL01 (sample SAMN16246548, study PRJNA631951) | gut metagenome | biome: gut microbiome; feature: rumen; material: fiber-attached | host: Bos | place: Iran: Karaj | collected 2018-10
GACAGCATAAAGCTTGAATAGAATCCCAAGCCAAAGTGACCGATAATGTTGTAGGCATTATCCTGCTACTTCTCCAGGAAGTCGTTCACGCCCGAGAAGGCAATCTGGTTGATGTACTTGTCAATCTCCTCCTCGGTCATGCCGATACCACGGTCCGAGACGGTGATGGTACCCTTGTCCTTGTCGAGGCTGACGTGTACTGTCAGGTCGCCCATGTCGCCCTTGAACTCGCCCTGCTGTGCCAGCGTCTTCAGCTTCTGTGTGGCATCAACGGCGTTCGACACCATCTCGCGCAGGAATATCTCATGGTCACTATAGAGAAACTTTTTGATGACGGGGAAGATGTTCTCAGTCGTAACCCCGATGTTACCTTTTTGCATACTCTCTTGGTTTTACTTTTTCCGTTTTTCTTTCCTACATGCAAATATCGTGCCAAAGTCAATCTTTTCCGAAAAACAGACTTGGCAGACATGTTGAGAACGAAGAAACGATGGCAAACCGAAGACGCGTCTGCATTTCCAAAGCTGACTGATGAACGAATAGCATTATCAATATGAAGTTGCTGAAATCATGATAATTTTATGTGCCATTCAAACCCTTCACCAAGAGAGTAAACTTTCTGATATGCAAACGCTTACGGTGAAGGGTTTGCTTGGGTTGAAAAGGAGACGCAGCCCCTCCCCTCACATGCAGGGGATGGGCTGGGGTGGGGTCGCTAACATCTCGCGTTCTCTTTTTCATCTGATTTGCCTGCCCCATCGTAAAGTTTGGTCTCTTCACTTTTTTGCATAAAAGCTATACGCTTTTCTTTCGTGAGAGGCCCACTCAACTCCGTGAGTGGCCCACTCACGAGAATTACTCAATGACTAACTTGATTTACTCATTGAGTAATTCTAGAAATCCATTGAGTAATTCCAGAAAGGCATTGCTTTTCTGTAGAAACCCATAGCATTTCGTGAAAAACCCATATCATTTCGTGAAAACCCCATATACTATGCAAGAATTCATGCGAGTTAACTGACACGTCACAATCCTTCACCGTATCTTTCTGAATGATAGTGGATTAGGCGTCTTGGTGAAGGTTTTTTTTGTTGTCGTAAATACTCTTTTGTTAATTTCTAGTAGGGTAGTTTCCTGTCACCACGCAATCTCTCCAATGAACCGCCCGACAGTCCTGACTGTTAAAAAAACGTAGGAAAACATGCGTCTTTGGAAAAAAAGTACTAACTTTGCAGTGGCTAAGAAGGAGCCGACATCAGTTTGAACCAAAAACGGTCAGTATGGGAACGAATATCAACACTGGGAATGACGATTCTCAGAGTGTCAGGAACAAGGATATATATATATTAGGTATAGAGAGCTCGTGCGACGACACGTCGGCTGCGGTGCTGAGGAATGCCGTGCTGCTGTCGAATGTGACAGCGTCGCAGGCCGTCCACGAGGCTTACGGAGGCGTGGTGCCTGAACTGGCTAGCCGCGCACACCAACAGAACGTGGTGCCAGTGGTGCATGAGGCCATCAAGCGGGCGGGCATCACCAAGGAACAGCTGTCGGCCGTGGCCTTCACACGCGGGCCGGGCCTGATGGGGTCGCTGCTGGTGGGTGTGAACTTTGCCAAGGGCTTCGCACGCTCGCTGGGTATTCCGCTGATTGACGTGAATCACCTGCAGGGACATGTGATGGCGCACTTTATAGATGGGGTGGGGTGTCCACCTTACCCTTTTCTCTGCCTGCTGGTCAGCGGCGGCAACTCGCAGATTGTCAAGGTACACGCCTACAACGACATGGAGGTGCTGGGACAGACCATCGACGATGCTGCCGGCGAGGCCATCGACAAGTGCTCGAAGGTGATGGGGCTGGGCTATCCTGGCGGACCGATCATCGACCGGCTGGCGCGGCAGGGCAATCCCAAGGCGTACCAGTTCTCTGAGCCGCACATCCCTGGCCTGGACTATAGCTTCTCGGGGCTGAAGACGTCGTTCCTCTACAACCTGCGCAAGTGGGTGGCCGACGACCCTGACTTCATCGAGCACCACAAGGAGGATCTTGCCGCCTCGCTGGAGTACACCATCGTTGACATACTGATGAAGAAGCTGAAGCTGGCTGTCAAGCAGACTGGCATCAAGCATGTGGCGGTGGCCGGCGGTGTCAGTGCCAACAATGGGTTGCGCAACGCCTTCCAAGATCATGCCCGTCGCTATGGTTGGACGATATACATTCCGAAGTTCAGCTACACGACGGACAATGCCGCCATGATTGGCATCGTGGGCTACTACAAGTTCCTGGACGGCGAGTATTGCAGCATCGATGCCCCGGCGTTCTCAAGAGTGACGTTTGAATAATCGTCACAACAAGATGTCGAAATATCGTCATATCGTCATAACGAAATTTTTTAGAAAACCCCAGAATAACTATGGATTTTGAAAGCAAGATTATCAGCAGGGAGGTGAGCCAGCTGCTGTGGGAAATGGAGAAGACGGTCAGTACGGCGGAGAGCTGTACGGGCGGCCGCATTGCCGAGGCTATCATCGCTGTGCCTGGTGCCTCGAAGTATTTCAAGGGCGGCATCATCTCGTATGTCGACGAAATCAAGGAATCGCTGCTGGGCGTCAGCGCCGAGGTGCTGGCAGAGCAGACTGCAGTCTGTGAGGAAGTGGCCCGCCAGATGGTGAAGGGTGCCTGCAAGTCGCTGAATACTGATTTTGCCATAGCTGCTACGGGTGTGGCAGGGCCGACAGGCGGTACGAAGGATATTCCCGTGGGTACGATATGGCTGGCCTGTGGCACACAGGACAATCAGGTGACGCTGAAGGTCGAGGAGGACCACGGCCGCGACATCAATCTGGCCATCGCCACGAACAAGGCCATGCAATTGTTTCTCGATTTTCTGAAGTCGGAGAATGATGAGACGCCCGATACTGATTCTGACGGCCGTCCTGCTGGCAGCATGTAGCACAACGGCATTCGCGCTGAGGAAGATCAGCGGCGACTCGCTGGCGACGCAACTGGCTGCACTCATGGAGTGGCGGGCAGGAGCAACGGTCAGCGACGAGGCGATACGTGTCTTTGGCGGGCCGGACAGCTGCTTCGTCAGCAAGCCGATACCAGACAGGGTGTGGCGTGGCATGCAGGGCAAGACGTACCAAGAGAATCCTCATATCAGCCGCAACGACCTGCGGCACGTCCGGGTCTTACATTGGGACTACGACAACAGGATTCACGTGGGCGAGATGGTTTGCAACCAGCTGATTGCCGACCGTCTGGTGCGTATCTTCCGCAAGCTGTATGCCGCCCGCTATCCCATTCAGCGGATGGTGCTGCCCGATGTCTACGATGCCGACGACGAGCGGCAGATGCGTGACAACAACACGTCGTGCTTCTGCTATCGTCCCATATCTGGCACATCACGTCTGTCGAAGCATGCCCGTGGTCTGGCCGTAGACATCAATTCACTCTATAATCCTTATATTAAGGTACGCAAGGATGGCTCACGCTTCATACAGCCCGCCAATGCTGCTGCCTATTGCAACCGCAAGCGCAACTTCCGTTATAAGATAACCAGCGGCGACCTCTGCTACCGGCTCTTCAAGGCTGAAGGTTTCGTATGGGGAGGCGACTGGCAATCCTTGAAGGACTACCAGCACTTCGAACTAATGGAATAATTATCTATTATATCTTATCTCCTGCAGTCGTGCGATATATTTGCCGAGAATGTCAAACTCCAGGTTGACAATGGTGCCAACGCGGATGTCCTGGAAGTTGGTGTGCTCCATCGTGTAGGGAATGATAGCCACCTGGAACGTGTCCTGCGTGGGACGGCATACCGTCAGCGACACGCCGTTGACGGTGACAGAGCCCTTGTCGACGGTGAAATAGCCGTGACGAGCCATTTCGCGGTCGTAGTCGTACTGGAACGTGAAGTAGGTGGAGCCGTCGGCATCGTCCATCGCCGTGCATCGTGCCGTCATGTCGACATGACCCTGGACGATGTGGCCGTCCAACCGTCCGTTCATCAGCATGGACCGTTCGATGTTCACCTTGTCGCCAACATTCAGCAAACCGAGGTTCGACCGCTCCAGCGTCTCTTTCATAGCGGTCACGGTATAGGTGTCGCCCTCGATGCGTACTACAGTGAGGCAAACGCCGTTATGGGCTACGCTCTGGTCGATGCCTAACTCGCTGACAAACGAACAGGTCAGCGTGAAGTCGATATTCTCCCTGTCTTTCTTAATGGCCACAACAGTAGCAAACTCTTCGATGATGCCGGAAAACATAACTCTTAACTATGAACTATGAACTATGAACTAAAAAAAGGGGGTCGTTCGGTGATGTGATGAAAACTCCTTTGTTACAAGATAAGAGCACTCTCCGCCGTTGTAATCCACCGGCCTTTACGGCTTCCCCCGAAGGGACTATTGTGGCCCGCCATTGGCAAGAGAAGTCTGCTCAGTTTTCGATTTAATTTGATGAGTATCCCGATCGAACCGGCACGACCCCTGTATTTCTTGCTGCAAAGATAGGAAAAATATGGCAAACGGCCAAACTATTCTTCAATTATTTCGTATCTGTCCGTTATTTCTTGCTCATCGTTGAGGTCTATAGGCGTCTCGTCGTCGAACGTGTCTTCCTTAGGCTCCTCTTCTTCCTTTTCCATATGGCCACTTGACAGATATTGCTTGCGCAGACGCTCCTGGTACCACAGCAGCAGGGCGATAGCAGCAATGGCCAGTATGACCATGTATATCCAGACGGCGGTTGTTGAGAAGAGGAATATGGGCGGCACGACGACTTCGATGGTTCGCATGTCAAAGTTGTCAGGCGACTCCAGCAGGAATGCCTTTACCTGGAAGTGATAGGTGCCGGCAGGGACACGCGAGTAGGTTGCCGTGCGCTCGCGGCCTGCATTCTGCCAGTCCTCGTCGTAGCCGTTCAGCTTGTATTGATAGTGTATGCGGTGTTGCAACTGGTAGTTGAGTGCTGCAAAACGGAAGCTGAACACGCAGTCGTTGCTGGGTAGCATGACGCGCTTGCTCTCAGGAACATAATATTGGAAGGTGTTGTTCAGACGTGGCGTCTGCTTCTCGCCGTTCAGCTCGAAGTCCGTGATACGCAGGCGCAGCAGCGAACCAGTCTTAGTGATAAGCTTAGAGCGGTCTACCAGGTAGTAGCCGTCCAGTGTTCCAAAGATTACGTTGTCATCAGGCAGTACGATAGCTGCACCCTCCGAGCACATGGTGTCGTCGACACCGTCAAGATTGCTGAACGTACTGAAGATATGCTTGTTGACATCGAAGGAACATAGTATGTGGTCGGTGGAAAACCATACGTTACCCTTGCTGTCGAAGGTCAGGCTGGTGATTTCCTCCGAGGGCAGGCCCTGTTCTATACCATAGTTCTCGAACTGCCACGTGCCGTTGTCGTCTTTCTCCGTTGTATGGCTCAGTCCGCCGCTATTGGTGCCAACCCACATGTCGCCCTTTGGTGAGCGCGCCAGACAGACGATGTCGTTGCTCATAAGTCCTTTCGACATGTTCTCTGGTGTTTCCAGTTTCTCTACCTCCAGCTTCCCATTCTTCATCGTCATGATGAGTATTCCGTCGGTAGTGCCGGCCCATACCTTACCTTCCTTGTCGATGGCGATGGTCCTGACGCGCAGGTATTTGTTCTGTGGCAGCTTGCGCAGCTCGTTGTTACGGTGGTAGGCCTTGAAGCTGCCGTCTTTTCCCTTGACGAGTATGTTGACGCCGCCGCCATAGGTAGCCACCCAGATGTTGCCGTCCATGTCCTCGACGGTCTGGTAGGCACTATTGGAACTCAGAGACCACGGGTTGTTTTTTTCGTGACAGAAGTTGACAATGGTGTAGCCGCCGTTGCCGTTGGGTGTCATCTTATAGACGCCGTTGTCCTTGTCGCATAGCCAGTAGTTGCCTTTAGCGTCCTGGCTGATGCCGTAGAAACGGCTGAACGGCTTGCCGTTGGAGTCGTGTGTGATGGCCTGTCGGCTGCCGTCATCCTTGATGATGAAAAGCGTACCTTTCTTGTTGCCCACCAGCAGGTGGCGGCGTGTCTTGTCGTAGTACAGAGCGCGTGTCTCGTTCTCGAGCGGCGAAACGGCATTGCTTACCAGTTGGATGCGAGCGATGGTCTTCTTCAGCACCTCCAGTTTCTCAAGGCCGCGCCTGATGGTAGACTCCCATACCACGCCGTTATCCAATTCCAAGCGGGCATTCACGGAGTTGGAGAGGTTCCATGGGTTGCTGGGGTCGTTATGGAAGTACTCTACCTCGTCGGCGTCGCGGTTATAGTAGCCATAGCCTCCGTGGTTCATCCTGACCCATACCATGCCCATTGCCTCGCCGAACTCAGCACCGCGACTGGTAAACTCCGGGTTGAACAGCCGCTGGTTGAAGAACTTCACGTCGCCCGTCTCTGGCTTTAGCCGATAGGCTCCGTCACCAGTATCCGAGAACCACAGCAGTCCGTGGCTATCAATGTACAAGCCTGTGATTTCACGCCCGATGTCTTTGACGAGCTTGGGCTCTTGGCCGTATGAGAACTTCATGATCTTGCCCGACTTGGTGCCAACGAAAATGTTGTAACCGTTGGTGGTCAGTTTGGCAATATGCTCGTCCATCAGGTAGCCTTCGTTCTCCAGCGCGAGGTTGGCCATGTCGATGCGCCTGACGCCTTTCTGTGTACCTGCCCAGATGTCGCCGTGATAGCCTTCCACGACACAGTTGACCGTCAGATTCCGTGTCAGTATCAGGTCTTGCTTGAATCCGCTGCGGTTCAGTCGCAGCTTATATAGTCCTACGTTCTGCATCGACACCAGCACATCGCCGCTGCTGGTGACGTAGGGATTGAAGAAATAGTCAATATGGAAGTCCTCGTGGCCGTCGATACCCTCCAAGGGATCCTCGATGCGGTCGGTGAGGCGGTTGATGACGAAGATGCGCCCGTCGTACATCTTCAGCCAGATGTTTTGCGACTGGTCAACGGTCATGTTGTCCAGTCGGTTGTGCATGCCTTTGATGCCGCTGGCGTTGCCAGTCTTGTAGTTGTAGAAGTTGAATCCGTCGAAACGGGAGACACCATTCCAGGTGGCCAGCCAGATATAGCCGAAATCGTCGCTGACGATATTGGCTATGGTGTTGCTTGGCAGGCCGTCATCAGTAGAGTAGTGTGAGAGTGATGCCTGCAGTTGCTGGGCTCTCGTTCTTGTGGAAAACGAGAGCGCCAGCACGGCAAGCAGAGTGAGTGTTATCTTCCTTATGTAGGAACTATCAGTCATTGTTTAATATGCGAAGAGGGGATAGTCCTTCATCTTCTCGTTGACACGAGCGCGAACGCTGGCGATGACCTGCTCGTCCTCCGGACTGTTAAGCACCTCCTCAATCCACGTGGCTATCTGTACCATCAGGTCTTCCTTGGCACCACGGGTGGTGATGGCCGGTGTGCCCAGACGGATGCCGCTGGTCTGGAAGGCAGAGCGTGTATCGAATGGTACCATATTCTTGTTGACGGTGATGTCGGCAGCCACGAGTGCATTCTCAGCTACCTTACCAGTCAGCTCAGGATACTTCGAGCGCAGGTCAACGAGCATGGAGTGGTTGTCGGTGCCGCCGCTGACGATGCTGAAGCCGCGCTTGATCAGCTCTTCGGCCAGCACTTTGGCATTCTTTTGAACCTGTGCGGCCCACTCCTTGAACTCAGGCTTCAAGGCCTCACCGAAAGCAACGGCCTTTGCAGCAATGACGTGCTCCAGCGGACCACCCTGCTGACCGGGGAATACGGCAGAGTTCAGCAGCTGCGACATCTTCTTGACAACACCCTTCGGTGTGGTGTAGCCCCAGGGATTGTCGAAATCCTTACCCAGCAGGATGATACCACCACGCGGACCGCGCAGGGTCTTGTGAGTCGTAGAGGTGACGATGTGGGCATACTTGACGGGGTTATCGAGCAATCCTGCAGCAATAAGACCGGCCGGATGAGCCATATCTATCATCAGCAGGGCCCCCACCTTGTCGGCTATCTCGCGCATCCGCTTGTAGTCCCACTCACGGCTGTAGGCAGAGCCGCCGCCGATAATCAGCTTCGGCTTGTGCTCGAGTGCCAGACGCTCCATCTCGTCGTAGTCTACGCGGCCCGTATCCTTGTTCAGGTTGTAGCCAACAGGCTTATAGAGGATGCCGCTGGTGTTGACTAGTGAGCCGTGCGACAGATGACCTCCATGGTCGAGGTTCATACCCATGAAGGTGTCGCCGGGCTTCAGCACGGCCAGCAGCACGGCAGCATTGGCCTGTGCGCCGGAGTGTGGCTGTACGTTGGCGTATTCTGCACCAAACAGCTTGCACACGCGGTCGATGGCCAGCTGCTCCACCTTGTCCACTACCTGGCAGCCGCCGTAGTAGCGGTGGCCGGGATAGCCCTCGGCATATTTATTAGTAAGATACGACCCCATAGCCTCCATGACCTGGTCGCTTACAAAATTCTCACTTGCAATCAGCTCGATACCTTTCAGCTGACGCTGGTGTTCCTGCTCGATTAACTCAAAAATCTGGTTGTCTCTTTCCATTTGTTATGTTATTAAATATATGTGATTCGCAAATGTGGCTGCAAAATTAGTCAAAAAATCCCAATTGGCCAAATGTTATGACGATAAATGTCACACCAGTTCTACCTTGTTGATGTCCTGTTCCTTTTCGCAGTAATGGCAGGTCAGTATACCGTCTTCTACATGGAAATGGGTAGCCATCGGCTCGTTGTTGGTAATGCACTTGGGATTGTTGCATCTGACGATACCGATAATCTCATCGGGAGTGTCGACGGTTTTCTTCTCTACCACCTCGTAGTCCCGGATGATGCTGAGAATCACTTTCGGGGCTACTACAGACAGGCGGGAAATCTCGTCGTCGGTGAAGAATTTGTCGGAAACCTTGATGATACCCTTGTTGCCTACCTTCTGGGAAGGATAGTTGAAACCGATGGTAACGGGGGTCTTCAGGTCAAAGAGTCCCAGCAGACTGGCCACTTGATAGGTCTTGCTGGCTGGTATGTGGTCGATGACGGTGCCGTGTTCGATGGCGGCTACCAGACGTTCTTTCTTGTTCATGGGTTTTTGCTTTTTCGTTATTACGTTTAACGATATTTCGATATTTCGATAATTCGACATTTCGACTAAGCGATCATCCTATAATCGTTTTGTCGTTTCTGACCTCGTCGAGCGTGATACCCAATACGTCGCAGAAGATGGCTTCACGCGCAAAAAGTCCGTTCCCTGCCTGTTGGATATAGTAGGCGTGAGGGTTGTCGTCCACATCGTAGGCAATCTCGTTGACGCGAGGCAGCGGGTGCAGAATCTTCATGTTGGGCTTGGCCAGCCGCAGCATGTCATTGTTCAGGATGTACACGTTCTTCACGCGCTCATATTCCATGAGGTCGGAGAATCGTTCCTTCTGTACGCGAGTCATATAGAGGATGTCAGCATCCTGTATGACTTTCTCGTTGAAGGCCGTATGCTCCTGGTACTGTATATTGTGTTCTTTACAGTATAGCTTGTATTCCTGCGGCATAGCCAGCTCCTTCGGGGCTACGAAGTGGAACGTGGGGTTGAAGTGACGCATAGCCATGATGAGCGAGTGGACGGTGCGGCCGTACTTCAAGTCGCCGACCAGGTAGATGTTCAGATTCTCCAGCGTGCCTTGCGTCTTGTAGATGGAGTAGAGGTCGAGCATACATTGTGAGGGATGCTGGTGGGCTCCGTCGCCGGCATTGACGATGGGGACTGGAGCTACTTCGGAGGCATACTGGGCCGCCCCTTCTATGTAGTGTCGCATGACGATGACGTCGGCATAGTTGGATACCATCAGGATAGTGTCTTTCAGCGTCTCACCTTTGGTGCCGCTGGTAATCTTGGGGTCGGCAAAACCGATGACGCGTGCTCCGAGCCGATTGGCGGCAGTCTCGAACGACAGGCGGGTACGGGTGGACGGCTCAAAGAACAGCGTGGCCACCACCTTGCCCTTCAGCAGCTCACGGTTGGGATGTCTCTCAAACTCCTCTGCCATCTCAATCATGTACAGGATTTTTTCCTTTGTGAGATTGGCAAACGTTACAAAATCATGCTTTTCCATTCGCTTGTTTGTTATTTAGCTGCAAAATTACACATTATTTCTGAATTTCCGTGCGATAATTCCAAAGATTTTTGTAATTTTGCACTCAAATTGTAATGTTTACTACATCATGAGAAAAGTTATAGTACGCATTTTATGGACACTTCTGTTACTTTCCGTCCTGGCGGCAACGCTTGCTTTTGTTGCCATTGAGAGAGGATGGATAGGCTACATGCCACCTATCGAGGACTTGCAGAATCCCATCAACCGCTTTGCCACACAAGTCTATTCAGCCGACGGTAGAATCATGGGAACATGGAACTACAACCGTGAGAATCGCATCATGGTCGACTATACCCAGCTGGCTCCGTCGTTGGTGCAGGCATTGGTGGCTACCGAGGATGTCCGTTTCTACGACCATTCCGGCATCGACTTCATCGCTCTGGCACGTGCTGTCGTCAAGCGTGGACTGATGGGACAGAAGTCGGCAGGCGGTGGTTCCACTATCACGCAGCAGCTGGCCAAGCAGCTGTATTCTGAAACGGCGCACAGCGTGATGGAGCGCATGCTGCAGAAGCCGATAGAGTGGGTGATAGCCGTCAAGCTGGAACGTAACTATACGAAGGATGAGATTATCGCCATGTATCTCAACTACTTCGACTTCCTTCACAATGCTGTAGGCATCAAGACGGCTTCCAACACCTATTTCAGCAAGGATCCCAAGGACTTGAGTGTCACGGAGTCGGCCGTACTGATCGGCCTCTGCAAGAATCCCTCTTTCTTCAATCCTGTGCGCTATCCAGAACGTAGCACCGAGCGTCGCAATGTGGTGCTTCGCCAGATGACAAAGGCTGGCTACATCAGCGAAGCTGACTTCGACAAACTTTCCAAAGAGCCGCTGAACCTGAAGTTCCACGTTGCCGACCACAAGGACGGTATCGCGGTGTATTTCCGTGATTTCCTGCGCCGCTATATGATGGCTAAGGAGCCGAAACGGTCTGACTATCCCTCGTGGAATATGGTGAAATACCACATCGACTCATTGAACTGGGAACTCGATCCGCTCTATGGGTGGTGCAACAAGAACAGGAAGAAGGGTGGAGAGCCTTACAATGTCTATACGGACGGCTTGAAGGTTTATACAACTATTGATTCCAGGATGCAGGAGTACGCCGAGCAGGCCGTGCAGGAACACGTGGCGAAATTCCTCCAGCCTGCCTTCACGAAGGAGAAGCGTGGCCGTAAGACGTGTCCCTTCTCTGGAAGCCTCTCCGTTGACCAGGTGGATAAGATTCTGATGCGTTCTGTGCGCCAATGCAACCGTTATCGTGCCTTGAAGTCTGCCGGCCACAATGAGGAGGAGATAATGAAGTCGTTCAACACCAAGACGGAGATGAGCGTCTTCACCTATCACGGTGAGATAGACACCATCATGACACCGCTCGACTCCATTCGTTACTATAAGACGTTCCTCCGCTGCGGATTCATGAGCATGTGTCCGCAGAACGGCTACGTCAAGGCCTACGTGGGTGGTATGGATTTCATGCACTTCGCCTACGATATGGCTATGGACGGACGACGCCAGGTGGGTTCTACCATCAAGCCGTTCCTCTATTCGCTGGCTATGGAAAACGGTTTCACGCCCTGCGACCTTGCACCTAACGTTCAGCAGACCTATATGGTAGCTGGACGCCCTTGGACACCACGTAATGGCAGCAAGTCGCGCTATGGTGATATGGTGACGCTGAAATGGGGCCTGCAGCAGTCGAACAACTGGATTTCGGCCTACCTGATGAGCAAGCTCAACCCGCAGGCTTTCGTCACGCTGCTGCATGAGTATGGCATCCGCAATCCCGAGATACACCCCTCGATGTCGCTTTGTCTCGGACCGTGCGAGATTACTGTCGGCGAGATGGTCAGCGCCTATACGGCCTTTGTCAATCACGGCATCCGTGCAGCCCATACGTTTGTCACGAAGATAGAGGATAACGAAGGCAATGTCATCGCACAATTCCAGCCGCGCATGAACGAGGTCATCAGCAACGAGAGTGCCAATAAGATGCTGTACATGCTGAAGGCCGTTGTTGATGGCGGTACCGCGAGCCGTCTGCGCTTCCGATATAACATGAAGGGAGAATTGGCCGGTAAGACGGGAACGACTAACAACAACAGCGATGCGTGGTTTATGGGACTCACGCCTACGCTGGTCAGTGGTGTATGGGTAGGCGGTGACGACCGTGACATCCACTTCGACTCGATGGCTATGGGACAGGGTGCAACGATGGCTCTGCCTGTTTTTGCCTATTTTATGCAGCGCGTCTATAAGGACAAGCGGCTTGGATATAATGAGGACGCTGTATTCGACATGCCTGCTGGCTATAATCCGTGTGTGGGAGATGAGTCGGGTTTGAGCGACTTTGAGGACGGTGAGTCGATAGAGGATATTTTCGAGTAGTCTTCTTACTGGTCGGGGTTCTCGATGAAGCCCTGATACTCTGGCACGAGCGACGACATGACGCTGTCGTAGGCCTGGTGCATAGTGGCCCGGATGTTCTGTTGTCCTTGTCCGACAGGATAGATGGGTGTGTGTATGGTCAGCGACAGGGGATGCCAGTTGGCAAAGTGCCAGTCGCGCGTTCGGGGCATTACGTCGAACGAGCCGTTGATAGTCAGCGGTACGACAGGCAATTGCAGCTCGTCAGCCAAAGCGAAGGCACCCTTGCGGAACTCGGCCATGTGGCCCGTAAACGACCGTGCTCCCTCAGGGAATACTACCACGCTGCAATTGCCGGTTTCGAGAATATGCCGTGCAGCCTCGTAGGTGGCACGCACCTTGCTGGGGCCTCGCTTGTCGACGAATATCTGGTGAGACTTCTGGCAGGCATATCCCACAAACGGAATCTTCTTCAGCTGGTACTTCATCATCCATTTGAAGTTACGTCCGAGGAAACCGTAGATTAGGAAGATGTCGAAGGCTCCCTGATGGTTGGCTACGAAGACGTACGACTGTTTCGGCTCCAGATTCTCACGTCCCTCTACTTTGACAGGCAAGAGGAAGGCCCGAGTGATGACTCGCGCCCACCATCGTCCAGGATAATATCCCCAGAAGTGGCCGTTGCCTATGGTGCAGCCGACGCCTACGAGGAATGCTGTCCAGATGGTCATAAGGATGGTGACGGGAAATGCTACAAAAGCCTGATAGATGCGGTATAGAATTTTCATGTTCTGCTTTATTGCGATATTTCGTTGTTTCGATATTTCGATATTTCGATGTTGCGATGTCTTGATATGCTGTTATTTCTTTTTGAGCGTGACGACCACGATTTCGCGGGGCAGTCCGAGACGGAAGGGAATGAGTGCGCCGACTCCCGTAGAGACGTGGAGCGCGCGTGAGCCTTCGTATGTCGTGCCGCTCCATTCGTCGTAGGTGAGTGAGGCGGGTGAGAGACCAAACAGCGAGAATTGGCCGCCGTGGGTGTGTCCGCTGAGTGTCAGCTGTGCCGAGCATTCTGGCAGTATCTTCTCACGCCAGCAGGTAGGGTCGTGCTGTAGCATGACGATGAAGGGCTGATGGCCGTCTGAGTCTTTTAGCTGCAATCCTTCCAGCGTTTTGCCGACATCACCCTTGCGGGGCATGCGCTTTGTCTTTCCCCAGTTCTCCATACCCGCTATGACGATGGAGTCTGTGTCGCGCCGTATAATGCGGTGCTCGTTCAGCAGTAAGTCGAACCCCATTTGTCGCTCTGCCTCGATGGTCATTCTGCAATGACGCTCTTTCTCTGCCTCGTCAGCATGGATGTATTTAGCATAGTCGTGGTTGCCTAAGATGCTGTATACACCGTCTTTTGCGCGCAGCTGACGGAACACGGTGACGCCTTGAAGCTCGTCGGAGCAGATGTTCTGCATGTCGCCCGTGAAGACGATAGCGTCTGGCTGCTGGCTGTTGATGCTGTCCACCATTTGCTGGCGCATCCATTCACGCGAGCCCGTCATCGTGCCGATGTGTGCGTCGGAGAATTGTACGATACGATAGCCGTCGAATGCTGCAGGAAGGTCATTGCTGGCATACACGATGTGGTGTACCTCAAACTGGCTCATGCCTGCGAGGTAGCCGTAGGCCACGGTGCCCCATATTATTAATGTACATGCGAGGGTAAAGTGTCGGCGGGCCTTCTTTGGCAGCAGCAGTCGTGCTATCAAGTAGAATATGAGGGGAACTACGATGCCCCCCATGATGAAGAAGAAGGGTATGGCGTAACGTGCTATCATGAGTGTCTGAAGTGTATTTCCTCGCCTATGACACTATCGTCTACGTGTCCGTCGGCATATACGGGGAGTCCGTTGCATAGTGTGCAAACTACGCGCCACTGATACTGATGGCCCTCCATCGGACTCCATCCGCACTTGCTCAGGATGATGTCCTTTGATACCTTCCAGGGACTGTGAGGGCGCACGATGGCAATGTCGGCACGATAGCCTTTGCGGAGGAATCCGCGCTGCTCCACACCGAATATCCGTGCAGGGTTGTGGCACATCAGCTCAACGAGTCGCCTGACGTTCAGCACGCCTTCATCTACGAGTTCCAGCATAGTGGGCAGCGCGAACTGTATCATCGGCATACCTGATGCGGCCTTGCAGCAGCCGCCCTCCTTCTGCGACAGCAGGTGTGGGGCATGATCGGTGGCGATGACGCTGATGCGGCCGTCGTTGAGGGCTTCGCGCAGCATGAACTGGTCGACGGGTGTCTTGATGGCTGGGTTGACCTTGATGCGCGCTCCCAGCTGTTCGTGGTCGAGCTGTGTGAAGCAGAGATAGCCCACACAGGCCTCTGCGGTGATTTGTGCCTCACCGTTGTTTCCATTCTCCAGCAGGTCGAGTTCCTCGGCTGTTGAGACGTGAGCTATATGCAGTCGTGTGCCATACTTTTGTGCCAGTTGTATAGCCAGTTGTGTGGAGGCCATACAAGCTTCCTCGCTGCGTATTATGGCGTGCAGGGCTACAGGAGGGTCTTCTCCCCAGGCTTGTCTGGCAGCATCCATATTGCGGTTGATGAGGGTAGTGTCCTCGCAATGTACCATCAGCGGCAGTTGGCATTGCCTGAATATCTCTTCCAGCGACTGCCGGCGGTCGACGAGCATGTTTCCCGTCGATGAACCCATGAAGAGCTTGATGCCAGGAATGCGTGTGGCGTCGAGCTTCGCGAAGGTGTCGGCGTTGTCGTTGGTGGCTCCGTAGAAGAAGGAGTAGTTGACGTGGCTGTGTGCGGCTGCTGTACGGAACTTGTCGTCGAGTGCCTCGATGGTAGTTGTCTGTGGCACCGTGTTGGGCATGTCGAAGTAGGTGGTGACGCCGCCAGCTGCTGCTGCACGGCTCTCGCTGTCGATGTCGGCCTTTGCTGTCAGTCCTGGCTCGCGGAAGTGTACGTGGTCGTCGATGATGCCCGGGAGCACATAGCATCCTGTGGCATCGATGGTGTTGTCGAATTCTTTGCCTGCTGACCTTGCCGGTACGATGTCAGCGATGTTGCCGTCGTCAACGACGATGTCGCCGTCGTATTCCCGGTTCTCGTTGACGATATGCCCTCCGGTAATCAGTGTTCTCATTGTTTCGGCAGGTTAACCAGCGGTGCAGGCGACGGCTGCTGCAGCATGGTGTCGGTAGGCAGCGTTGCTGCGTCGTTGTCGGGAACGGCATCGCTGAGTCCGTTCATGCGCTGCTCGTTTTCCTGTGCCGTCTTGTAGTATTCGCTGACAAAGGGGTCTCTCTTGAACTTGTCTGTCGCCTTCGACATGATGTCCTCTATCTGTGGTGTGAGGATGGGGTAGCGGAACTGACTGGTGACCATCATGAACACGCCGGGGCCGAGCACGTTGTCGAAGTTGGCAACGATGAACTTCGTCACCAGTTGGTCTTCCTCCTGTGCTATCAGCCGTGCCTCTTCTGACAGTTGCTGGTTGATGACACCCTCGTCGATGCCGTCAAGCAGCATCTGGCTCTGCCTGTGCGACAACTCTGCCATCCTGTTTGTCAGCTGGTTATGCTTGTCGATGAACTTATACAGGCTGTCGTTCAGGGGTGTGCCGCTGACGCTCTGGGCTGCCTGGTCAATCTTGATGGTGATTTCGCCTTCTTCGAGCACTACGGGCATGATGCTCTCGTCGTCCATGAAGAGGTTGGCCATGATGACGGTGTCGAGCAGTCCTGCAAAGTGGAACTCGCCGTGTACGACGTCGCATGAGTCAATATTCTTGATGTCTCCATCCTTGATGGCCTTCAAGTATAGTTTGCTGCCGTCAAGGGCTGTCACGGATGATGAGCCTTGCACATTATAGGATTTGGCACACGATGTGAGTGCCGCGACCACGATGGCAATACAGAGTGTTTTTTTCATATTCTAAATGATGGTATTTCTGAAATCTTCCGCAAATGTACAACGATATATTGGGATAAAAAAAATATTTGCGCAATTTTAAGCAATTGTGCAAATATTTAGCGTTTTTTTGCGCTCTCAACGCCTCTTTCTCCCGTTCCCGTCATTGCTCTTTCCGCAATTCGCTGTCGATGCGGTGGCTGGCATACAGCTGCAGGATGGCTGCTACCAGAAGGATGATAATCCAGTTGTTGTGAATGTACTTCAGGTATGACAGATGGTCAATGGGGAAAATGTTGGTCCAGTTGGCCAGCATTAGCAGCGCAGCCACCAGGAACAGCACGTCGCTGATGAGTATCATGCGGCGCAGCCGTCGGATGTTGAAGTTCTTGCCCTGATACGACTGGCGCATCTGCATCGAGGCGAACATCAGCGCACCAGGTGCGAAAACGTATGCAGACCACGTCTGGAGGAACATGCTGGCTCCTGCGCCGACGACCATCAGCAGGCCGCCTGCCAGCAGGATGACTGTCTCTATGCTACTGAGCTTTCTCATCGTTTAGCAATCCTGTTTTCTGTTCGTCGTCACTCAGCACGAAGATGTCCTCGTCGTCGGCCTTCATGAAGTACCGTTCGCGGGCTATCTTCTCGATGAGCTTGGGGTCGCTCTCTATCATGCGTATCTGCGACAGGTCGTGCTCGTTCTGCTCCGTCAGTCGTGCTATCTCTGCCTGCAGACTGCTGATGCGTTCCTTGTTCTGGTAGTGCTTCCAGACGCTGTTTTCGTCGACAAAACCGACCAAAACAACGGCAATAATCGTCACCAGCACATACTTGAGGGCCTTGATGCGATACACGCTGAGGCATATTTTCTTCAGTTTTTTCATGTCAATGGAGTCTTAACGCTTGCAAAGATACAAAGAAGTGAGGTAATTGCAAAAGAAAAATCGATTTTTCTTTGCATTTCCCCCGATTTTACCGTACCTTTGCACTCCGAATGAGCAAGATAATATATAATAGGTATGACAAAGCGCGCATCGGCGAGCTTCCTCAGGTGACTTTTCAGGGTCGTATCGTGGTGGTGCTGACCGAGCGTGAGGCCGAGAAAGCCGTGCGTTTCCTGCTGTCACAGCCGCTATTGGGTCTCGATACCGAGACGCGCCCGTCGTTCAAGAAAGGGCAGGTTCATCAGGTGGCACTCCTTCAGGTGTCATCGCAAGACGTCTGTTTCCTCTTCCGGTTGAGCCAGTTAGGCTTGTCGCCCTCGGTGAAACGGCTGTTAGAGGACGTGAGGGTGCCGAAGATAGGACTCTCGCTGCGCGACGACCTTCATTCGCTCCATGCGCTTGGCGACTTTGAAACGGGCAGTTTCATCGACCTTCAAGACCGCGTCAGCGAGATAGGCGTCGAGGACATGAGCCTTCAGAAGCTCTATGCCAACTTCTTCGGTCAGAAGGTTTCCAAGCGTCAGCAGCTGACCAACTGGGAGGCCGACGTGCTGAACGACAAGCAGAAGGTGTATGCCGCGACGGATGCGTGGGCGTGTGTGATGCTCTACGAGGAGCTGATACGGCTGGAGCGTACGAACGATTACGAACTAATAATATCCGATGATGTACAGGCAGATACAGCTGCGTAAGGGTAAGGATGAGAGCCTTCGTAGGTTCCATCCGTGGGTGTTCTCGGGTGCCATTCAGCGTATGGATGAAGGCATCGGAGAAGGTGAAGTGGTGCGTGTGGTGACTAATTCGGGCGATTTCATCGCCGTCGGACACTACCAGCAGGGTTCCATCGCCGTGCGTGTGCTGACGTTCAACGATGTGGCGATTGACGATGACTTCTGGCTGTCGAGACTCCGTTCGGCGTTGTCGATGCGGCTGGCCATCGGCATTGCCGACAACCCTCAGAACAACACCTACCGGCTGGTTCACGGTGAGGGCGACAACCTGCCGGGATTGATTATCGACGTGTATGGCGAGACGGCTGTGATGCAGGCGCACTCCATTGGTATGCATCTGTGCCGCAAGCAGATAGCCCGTATGCTTGAAGCAGTGATGGAAGGACGTGTCAAGCACATCTATTATAAGAGCGAGACCACGCTGCCCTTCATGACGGCCGACGACATGAACGGTTTCCTGGTGGGAGGCTCGGACGATAACATCGCTACGGAGAACGGGCTGAAGTTCCGCGTAGACTGGCTGAAAGGCCAGAAGACGGGCTTCTTCGTCGACCAGCGTGAGAACCGCTCGCTGCTGGAGCATTATGCCCGTGGAAGGCGGGTGCTCAACATGTTCTGCTACACCGGCGGCTTCTCGTTCTATGCGATGCGTGGCGGTGCCGAGTTGGTACATAGCGTGGACAGCAGTGCCAAGGCCATCGAACTGACAAGGCAGAACGTAGCCCTCAATTTCCCCGGTGATGCCCGTCACGAGGCGTTCTGCGAGGATGCCTTCAAGTTCCTGGAGCGTTGCGGGGGTGGGGCAGCACGTCGTTCGACGGGTGATTCGGATTACCCGGCAGGTATTTCGGATTACCCGGCAGGTATTTCTGATTACCCAGCAGGTGTTTCGGGTTATTCAGCAGGCCATTCAGATTGCCCTGAGGGTAGTTCGGGCTGCTCGTACGACCTTATTATTCTCGACCCGCCAGCCTTTGCGAAGCACCGTGGTGCGCTCCACAACGCCTTGAAGGGCTACACAAGGCTCAATCAGAAGGCGTTTGAGAAGATAGAGCGTGGCGGTGTTCTCTTCACGTTCTCGTGCTCGCAGGTGGTCACGAAGGAGCATTTCCGCAACGCCGTCTTCACGGCTGCTGCGCTGGCCAGGCGCAAGGTGCGCATCCTGCACCAGCTGCACCAGCCGGCCGATCACCCCATCAACATCTATCATCCTGAGGGCGAGTACCTGAAGGGCTTGGTGCTCTATGTGGAGTAAGGTAGAGCAATATATCAAGAAACATAAACTGCTTGACAGCAAAGAGTTGTATCTTGTTGCTTTAAGCGGTGGTGCAGACAGTGTGGCCTTGCTGCTGCTGCTGCACGAGCACGGCTACAGGGTACGTGCTGCCCATTGTAATTTCCATCTGCGGGGTGCCGAGTCGGACAGGGACGAGGCGTTCTGCGTGGAGCTGTGTACACGGCTCGGCGTGGAGCTGCATCGGGCGCATTTCGATACGCCGACGTATGCCGGATTGCACAAGGTGAGCATCGAGATGGCCGCCCGCGAGCTGCGCTATAAGTGGTTTGAACAGTTGCGAACGGACGTTGGTGCTGCAGGGATTTGCGTGGCTCACCACCGTGACGACTCGGTGGAAACCGTGCTGCTGAACCTTGTACGCGGCACGGGTTTGCGTGGATTGTGTGGCATCAAGCCGCGAAATGGTGCCATTTTACGTCCGCTTTTGGGCGTTTCGAGGTCGGAAATCGAGGATTTTCTGGCCGAAAGAGGCCAAAAATACGTCACAGACAGTACGAATCTGGAGGCTGACGTGCAGCGTAACAAGGTGAGGTTGCAGGTGCTTCCGTTGCTTCGTACACTCAATCCGGCTGTGGTGGAGAATGTGCAGCGGACGGCTGAGAACCTGATGGAGGCACAGGCTGCGCTGGATGGTGTGGTAGGAATCTATCTGAATAGTAACGAACTTGATTTAAACGAGTTGAATCGATACGGTTCAAGTGAATATATCGTCTTTGAATGGCTCAAAAACTACGGTTTCAACGGCAGTCGGGCGACACAGGTCTTGGAGGCTGAGACGGGTGCGTTGTTTACTTCCGGCAAGGGCTACGACGTGCTGAAAGACCGTAGGCGGCTCTTGGTTGAACCCTCGTTGAATCCGATGAAACCGCTCACCATACCCGAGGAAGGAACGTATGTCTTGGACGAAAGCCAACGGTTTTCTGTCAGGTGCAAGCCCGTTTTCGTGTCGAAAGACCCCCGTCTGGCTACCGTCGATGCCGCCAAGGCGGTGTTCCCGCTGACGGTCAGAAGGGTAGGAGAGGGCGACTGGATGGTACCCTACGGCATGAAGGGGCGCAAGCTGTTGAGCGACCTGATGACCGACCGCAAGATGACGCTCTTTGAGAAGCGTCGCCAGCTGGTGGTCGTTGATGCTCAAGGGGTTGTGGTGTGGCTGGCTGGCCTCCGGGTGGATGCCCGTGTGGCCGTTTCTGACGATACAAGCGAAGTCCTGGAGTTGCAGTTTGATGCGTAGGCCTGGAAAAAAAGTGACAGTGACAAAGTGACATCGTGACATTAAGGAGCTTCTATAAAACAGAAAAGTGTAGAATAGAATATTTATAATTATATATATTATAATATATATAATTATAATTATGGAATGCGCATATTGAGGGTGCTTAATGTCACGTTGTCACAATGTCATTGTCACGATTGCTGAAATTGCTTGCACGTTTGTCCATTTTAACAAATTTAGTAAAGCAGAAATTTGGTAGTATGAAAAATATTGATTACCTTTGCACGTCTTTAAGAAAAAGTACATAATATCGATATTTTATGAGCAAGAGATTTGCCGAACATAACGGCTTGGATTTGACGCAGGTAAACACCGACATCCTGCAGATGTGGAAGGAGCAAGACATTTTCTGGCGTTCCGTGAAGGAACGTGAAGGCTGTCCGCAGTTTGTGTTCTACGAGGGGCCTCCATCGGCCAATGGACATCCCGGAATCCATCACGTGCTGGCGCGCAGCATCAAGGACACCTTCAACCGCTACAAGACCATGCAGGGCTTCCAGGTGAAGCGCAAGGCCGGATGGGACACCCATGGACTGCCCGTGGAGCTGGGCGTGGAGAAGGAGCTGGGCATCACCAAGGCCGACATTGACAACAAGGAGAGCGAGCGGTATATCTCGACGGAGGATTATAACCGGAAGTGCCGCGAGAACGTGATGATGTACACGCAGGAGTGGCGTGACCTGACTGAGAAGATGGGTTACTTCGTCGACCTCGACAACCCCTACATCACCTACGACAACAAGTACATCGAGACCCTGTGGTGGCTGCTGCAGCAGTTCTACAAGAAGGGCCTGCTGTACAAGGGCTACACCATCCAGCCGTACTCTCCGGCCGCCGGAACGGGCCTGTCGAGCCACGAGCTGAACCAGCCGGGATGCTACCGTGACGTGAAGGACACAACGTGTACCGCACAGTTCAGGATGAAGACCCCGAAGCCCGAAATGACCCGCTGGGGCACCCCGTACTTCCTGGCGTGGACGACGACGCCGTGGACGCTGGCTGCCAACTCAGCCCTCTGCGTAGGTCCGAAGATTGACTACGTGGCCGTAGAGACCTACAACCCCTATACAGCCGACAAGGTGACGCTGGTGCTGGCCGAGGCGCGTCTGAATGCCTACCTGCCCGCCGAGGGCTGCATCACGGACGGCGGTGAAATGCCGGAGTACAAGAAGGGCGAGAAGCTTATCCCGTACCGCATCGTGGCCCGCTACAAGGGTACCGACCTCGTAGGCATGGAGTACGAGCAGCTGATGCCGGCCATCAAGCCTATGGGCGATGCCTTCAAGGTGATACCGGGCGACTATGTCACCACAGAGGACGGTGCCGGCATCGTGCATATCGCTCCTAACTTCGGTGCCGACGACGCCTTCGTAGCCAAGAAGGCTGGCATCTGCCCCATCGTGCTGATTGACAAGAAGGGTGCCGAGCGTCCCGTGGTCGACCTGCAGGGCAAGTACTTCGTCATCGAAGACCTCGACCCGGAGTTCGTGAAGAACTACGTCAACGCCGACGAGTGGAACAAGTTTGCAGGCCGCTACGTGAAGAACGCCTACGACGAGACGCTGACCGACAAGGACGAGACGCTGGACATCTCGATCTGCATGGACCTGAAGGCTCAGAACAAGGTGTTCAAGATTGAGAAGCACACCCAC
>JAEEGL014243274.1_pt1 | contig 22384 bp, 15 predicted proteins | sample 9134231 | NCBI WGS metagenome assembly JAEEGL01 (sample SAMN16246548, study PRJNA631951) | gut metagenome | biome: gut microbiome; feature: rumen; material: fiber-attached | host: Bos | place: Iran: Karaj | collected 2018-10
CTGATGGCCAAGGACGTCATCCACGAGCCCTTCGCCGTCATCAACGGCGACGACTATTACGGCAAGGATTCCTTCGGCATCCTCGCCGACTGGTGCCGCGCCCACGAGGGCAGCACCGGCGCCTACAGCATCGTCGGTTTCGAGCTCGACAACACCCTCTCCGAGTCGGGCGGCGTTTCCCGCGGCATCTGCTCGTATGACGCCGAGGGGCACCTCACCGACATCGCCGAGCACCTCAACATCCTCCGCGAGGAGGACGGCGTCGTCCGCGGCGACCATTCCGTCACCGGCGCCCACGTGGAGCTTGATGCCAAGGCCCTCTGCTCGATGAATATGTGGGGATTCACCCCGGATTACTTCGCCAAGAGCGAGGCGATCTTCGAGGCCTTCCTCGAGAAGAACATCGGCGAGTTGAAGAAGGAATTCTACATTCCGTTCGCCATTGACTGTATGATCAAATCCGGCGAGGCCCGCTGCGACGTGCTCTCCACCCCGTCCCGCTGGTTCGGCGTCACCTACAAGGAGGACCGGCCGGCCGTCGTGGCGAAGTTCCAGGAATTTGCCGACACCGGCGTCTACCCTACTCCGCTTTATAAGTAATGGGCTTTTTCTCGCACAGGAAGGTCAAGAATTACGCCTTCCTCAACCGCTACGATTTCTATCTGCCCGGATGGGGCGGCGTGTTCGCGCTGGCCGGACTGCTCATTCTGGGCGTGCTCATCGGTAGCGGCGTCCTGATCCTCCTCGGGCTCGTGATGTCCAAGGAGGCCGTCGACACGTATGGGCTGCTGATCACCTACCCGATCCAGTTCATCCCGCCGATGATCTTCTGCTCGCTGAAAAGCCGGAGCAATGCCGTCTTTGAGGGGGGCGTCGCCCTCAACAGCGCCCATTTCGGACGCACAGGCGGCTGGATCCTGGCGCTGGCCGTCATCCTGGCGACCTTCTCTGCGGCCTATATGAGCGACGCCATCACCCAATGGCTGCCGGATATGCCGGCCTATCTGGAGGACCTTCTCAAAGGGATGACGGGCGGTCCGCTTTGGGTCTCGCTCCTGAGCGTCTCTGTTATGGCTCCCTTCTTTGAAGAATGGCTCTGCCGGGGAGAAATTATGCGGGGGCTGCTCCAGCGGGTCAAGCCCGCCTGGGCCATCATCATCTCAGCGACCTTCTTTGCCATCATTCATATGAATCCCTGGCAGGCGATCCCGGCCTTCCTGCTCGGCTGCCTCTTCGGCTACGTGTACTACAAGACCGGTTCCCTGCTCCTGACAATGCTGATGCACTGCGCCAACAACACCTTCTCGGTGATCATCACGCGGATGGACGCCTTCAAGGACGCCGACACGTGGCTCGACGTGCTCTCGCCGATGGAATATTTCGCCGGCTTCGTCGCCGCCGGGCTCATCATCATAGGCCTGGTGGTGCTGCTCAAGCGCATCCCGCTGGAGCGCCCCGAAGGCAATCTTGATGTAAGAACGTGAAATGCAACTTAATGATATACAATTCATTACAAAAAACACCTTACTCGTTTTAGAGTAAGGTCTTTTTGATAAATAACTTAAAATCAACGAATTACATTTTGCATAATTCCCTAATGGGCATCCTGAACCTGACGGAGGATTCGTTCTTCGCCGGAAGCCGGATGCTCAGGGCGGATGGTACGCTGGATGAACGGCTGTTCTCCGGCCGGGTGGCGGCAATGCTGTCCGAAGGGGCCGGGATCCTGGATCTCGGTGCCGTTTCCACACGTCCCGGAGCCGCCGAAGTCTCCTTCGAAGAGGAATGGCGGCGGCTGGAGCCGGCCCTCCGCCTGCTCCGCCGGGATTTTCCCTCCGCCCGTTTCTCCGTCGACACCACCCGGAGCGGCATTGTGGAGCGCATCTACGACCTCGCCGGGCCATTCATCGTCAACGATATTTCGGCCGGAGAGGACGACGCGGCGATGCTGTCGACAGCGGCCAGGCTGGGGCTGAGCTATATCGCGATGCACAAGCGGGGCACACCTGCCACGATGCAGTCACTGACGGACTACCCGGCCGGCGTAGTGCCCGCTGTCGTGGAATACTTCCGGGCGTTCTCGTCCCGTGCCGATGAGGCCGGTCTCAAGGACTGGATCCTCGATCCGGGCTTCGGCTTCGCCAAGACTGTTTCACAGAATTATGAGCTCCTTGCCGGCCTGCCCACTTTCAAGGAATTCGGCCGCCCCATCCTGGTCGGAGTCTCGCGCAAAAGTATGATTTACAAGCCGCTCGGCATCACCCCCGAAGAAGCCCTCCCCGCCACGCAGGTCGTCCACTTCAAAGCCCTTGAGGCCGGCGCTGACATCCTCCGCGTCCACGACGTCGCCGCCGCTGCCCAGACGGTGCAGCTTTTTCAGTGGCTTCGGTGTCAATAGCGTGACATTTTAACGCCCCCCTACCGACAGTTTGCGTATTATTCGCCGGGATGTAGGATCTCCGAGGCGGAGCGTTCGGCCTCTGCGAGGCTGTCGAACTTGCCGACGTCGACGAGGCGGAGGTGATCCGGAAGGGCGGCGTAGATGGGATGGCGGTCGCAGATGCTCAGGTAGAAGTCGATGATCGGGAAGCGTTCCGGGAAAGAGTCCATCACATCAAAAATCCCACGGGACATCTCGTGGATGCCGGCGAAGGCCAGCTTGCGGCAGGCATTGACATCCAGGTCCGGATAGGGCGAACGGACTTCGCCGGTGGAAACGTTGGTCCAGCCAACGAGTCGGAGATCCTCGTTGAAAAGAAGGTAGCGCGAAGTCTGACGCTCGCTCACAAGGAGCGTAGCAAGAGCATCGGAGTGCCACTGTCCCTCGAACCAACTAAGATCAAGATCGGAAATGATATCGACATTATGCACCAGGAAGCGGTCGGCCCCCTCGAGCAACGGACGGGCGTGGCGGATGGCGCCGCCGGTTTCCAGGAGGCATCCGCTCTCGTCGGAGATGTCGATCGGCACGCCGAAGTCATTCTCCGACAGATATTTCCGGATCTGATCCGGGAAGTGATGCACGTTGACGACAAGGTGGTCGCAGCCGGAGCGGACAAGCTTCCGGATCACATGGGCGAGCAGCGGCTCCCCCACCACCGGCACGAGCGCCTTGGGCATCGTGTCGGTCAGCGGCCGCAGCCTCGTCCCGAGGCCCGCGGCAAATATCATCGCAGTCTTTGCCATCTCGTTTGCAAAGATACGCAGAATTCATTATTTTTGTCTGATTGAACCGAAACAAAATTTAACCAGATATGTTCAAAGGACAACCTAAGGGCTTATTCGCCCTCGCCCTCGCCAACACGGGCGAACGCTTCGGCTACTACACGATGCTGGCCATCTTTCTGCTGTTCCTGCAGGCCAAGTTCGGCTTCTCCGCCGCAGCGACCGGCCAGTTCTACGCCATCTTTCTGGCGGCTGTTTACTTCATGCCCGTCATCGGCGGATGGCTGGCCGACAAGATCGGCTTCGGCAAATGCATTATCACAGGCGTATGCATTATGTTCACCGGATACCTCTGCCTGGCCATTCCTACCGACGTATTCGCGGCGCGCGGACTGGCACTCACGCTGATGATCGGCGCCCTGCTGCTGATCGCGGTGGGAACAGGCCTCTTCAAGGGCAACCTTCAGGTGCTGGTCGGCAATCTCTATGACGACCCGAAGTACGCCGCCAAGCGAGACAGCGCCTTCAGCCTTTTCTACATGGCCATTAACATAGGTGCGATGTACGCTCCTACGGCTGCTGAGGCGCTCACCAACAAGCACCTGAGCAGCGCCGGCCTCATCTACAAGGCTAACATTCCTGCCCTTGCCCACCAATACCTCGGCGGGACGCTCTCCGATCCCGGCATCCTCGAAGGCCTCAAGGCCGCGATGCCAGGCTCCGATATCGCCGCAATGGACCTCACCACTTTCAGCCAGTACTACATCAACCACCTTTCCACGGCCTACAACCTCGGCTTTGCCGTCGCCTGCGTCTCGCTAATCCTGTCCATCACCATCTATCTCGCCTGCCGTAGCTGGTTCAAGCATGCGGACGTCAACGCCAAGCAGGCCAAGGCCAGCGACGCCCCGGTGCAGGAGCTCACGCCCAAGCAGACCAAAGACCGCATCATCGCCCTCTGCCTGGTGTTTGCCGTCGTCATCTTCTTCTGGATGGCCTTCCATCAGAATGGTTCCTCACTGACCTGGTTCGCCCGCGACTATACCCAGGACTCGGTCGGCGGACCGCTTAAGATCGGCTTTAACATCTGGGCGCTCACCCCCATCTGGATATCGGTTTACACACTTTTTAGCGTATTTCAGAGCGAGACATCACGCGGAAAGATCATCAGCGCGGCAATCACTATTCTCCTCTGGGGTGGGGCTTTCCTGCTATACTGGAAAATGGACGATATAATCAGCATCCTCCCTCAGAAGTTCCAGCATTTCAATCCGTTCTTCGTCGTAGCCCTTACTCCGGTTTCGATGGCCATATTCGGAGCCCTCGCCCGCAAGGACAAAGAGCCTTCCGCCCCAATGAAGATCGGACTCGGAATGTTCGTGGCCGCGCTGGGTTACCTGATCATGCTCGCTGCGTCCAAGGGACAGCCCGCCCCTGCAGACCTCGTTTCCGTCGGCGGCGTATCCCCGGACCCCGTAGTTCCGACTTACCTCATCTCGACCTATCTCATCCTTACCTTCGCCGAACTCCTGCTCTCACCGATGGGCATCTCTTTCGTATCGAAAGTCGCTCCGCCCAAATACAAGGGCCTAATGATGGGTCTGTGGTTCGCTGCAACAGCCGTCGGCAACTACCTCAGTTCCATTCCTTCGATGATGTGGAGCCATGTGCCGCTCTGGGTTAACTGGACGGTTCTGATGGCACTCTGCATCATTTCGGGACTCGTCATGTTCGCGATGCTCCGCAAGCTGGAAGCCGCCACCGCCTAGGTTTTTATGCCCAGGATGTTCATACTGTCGGGGTGTAACGGGTCGGGAAAAACCACGGCCTCTTACGCTCTGCTGCCCAAGATCCTGGAATGCAGCGAGTTTGTCAATTCCGACGAATTCGCCAAAGCCCTTTCGCCCTTCAACCCGGACCAGGCGTACATCACGGCGAGCCGCTATATGCTCACCAAGACCAAATACCTCTTCCGGCAAAGGGCCGATTTCTGCATCGAGACCACCCTGGCGACCCGCTCGCTGGGGAAGATGGTCAAGGCGGCGCAGGAGCAGGGCTATTTCGTGACGGTCCTGTACTTCTGGCTATCCTCCCCCGACCTGGCGGTCGAGCGGGTCAAGGCCCGCGTCGCGGCAGGTGGCCACTTCATTCCGGACGATGTCGTCCGGCGGCGGTACATCGTGGGGCTTAATTACTTTCTCAGTGACTATGTCCCGGCGTGCGACCGCTGGATCCTGGCGGATAATTCAGAGCCGCCGTTTACCATCGTCGGCGAAGGATCCCGCCAGCGGACCGTCATCCGCGACCTCGCGCTGTACAACCGCATCCGCGCGACCGCGCTCGACGACAGCGACCTCGAGCGGCTCCAGATCCGGGAGTTGCTCCGCCCGAGGAAGGCTGTATCGCCCGGATCCGTCGCCAAGGACGGTGTGCCGATAGAAATTCTGGAACAATGATTCTGGACAAAAACCGCTATTACGAGATCTTCCAGGTCACGGAGGAAGCGCTGCGCCGTCTGGTTGCCGAAGGCATCCACCGGGGCGGGGATTACGCCGACCTTTTCTTCGAAAACACGACCATCACCAACCTGATGCTCCGGGACGGGACGGTCGCTTCGGGCGGAAGCCTCGTCGATTACGGAGTCGGCGTCCGCGTCCTGTCGGGGAGCAAAACGGGTTATGCCTACTCCGAATCTACGGCCCCCGCGGATATGCTCTCGGCAGTCCGCGCCGCGGCAGCCATCGCCGGGGACAGCACCCCCGCCGGCCCTTTCAACGTCAACGAAACGCTGAAAAAGGCCCACGATCTGGCGGATAGTTTCACGGAGCAGGCTGCCAACGGGCATCGCCTGGTCCGGAAATTCTTCCCGGGCGAACCGAATCCGGCCGCCGACCGCTACCCCGTCGCCATCCCCTGGGAAGAAACCCCGGCGGCGGATCTTGCCCCTTTCCTCACGCGGCTGGATGCAGAAATCCGCCGGCGCGACACCCGGGTCTCGAAAGTCACCGCAATGCTTACCTGGAAAACGAGCGACATCCTGATGTACAATTCGCTCGGCGAGTGCAAGTACGACTCCCGGCCGCTCGGCAGCATCTCCGCCACGGTCGTATTCCTCTCGGGCGGGAAGACCGATACCAAATCCGTCTCGCGGAGTTTCCGCCGCGGCGTGGAAATGCTCTCCGACGCCCTCATCACCGACCTGGCCGACAATGCCCTGAAAGGGCTTGACGAGCGTTTCGAAGCCCGTCGCCCCGCCGGCGGCGAAATGAGCGTCGTGATGGGCGCAGGGGCCTCCGGCATCCTCCTCCACGAAGCGATGGGGCACGCCTTCGAGGCCGATTTCAACCGGAAAGGCCAGTCCATATTCTCCGAAAGGATGGGACAGCGCATCTGCCCCTCCGGCATCCACATCCTCGACGACGCTACCCTCAAAGGCAGCCGCGGCTCCCTGAATTTCGACGACGAAGGCGTCCCGGGGCAAAAGACTTATATGGTAGAGGACGGCATTCTCACCTCCTACCTGCACGACCGCATTAGCGCCCGGCACTACGGCGTCACTCCCACCGGTAACGGCCGGCGGGAATCCTTCCGCTATCCCCCCATTCCGCGGATGCGGACCACCTATATGGAGAGCGGCAACGCCGACCCGGAGGGAATCATCGCCTCGGTGCGCAACGGCATCTACGTGGACGAATTCTCCAACGGGCAGGTCAAGATCGGAGAGGGCGATTTCACCTTCTTCGTCAAGAGCGGATTCCTCATCGAGGACGGCCGCCTGACGATGCCTGTCAAGGATATCAATATTATCGGGAATGGGCCACGGGCGCTCGCCGACATCGTGGCGGTCGGCAGCGATCTCCGCATCGACGACAGCGCGTGGACCTGCGGCAAGGAGCAGAGCGCACCCGTGTCGTGCGGCATCCCGACCGTGCTGGTTTCCCGTTTAACGGTAGGAGGAGAATGATGGAAGGAATGTTGACCCAGCAGGAAATCGCCCTCGCCGAGCGCTGCATCGCATACGCCCGGGAGGCAGGCGCATCCGACGTCAAAATCACCCTCAACAAGAGCCTGATGGACCTTGTGGGGATGCTGGACGGCGAAGTGGACAAGGTCAGCCATTCGCTGGACCGCAGCCTGGGCATCAACCTCTACGTTGACGGACGCTACGGCGGATTCTCCAGCAACCGGCTCGATGACGAGGCGGCCCTGAAGGAATTCATCCTGTCGGCCGTCGAAACCGTCCGGATGATGGAGCCGGACCCCTGCCGCCGTCTGCCGGATCCTGCCCGCAAGGTGAAGGACGCCGTTACGGGCACAGAGGCAGGCCTCTTCGATCCCGCCTACGGCACCCTGGACGCATCCCACCGCCTCTCAATGGCCCGTGAGTCCTCCGCCTGGAGCCGAAAAGATACCCTTGAGAAAGGGTTTAAGATCCTTTCCGAAGAGGGAGAATATTCCGACAGCATCTACGATACGGTCCTGCTGGATTCGGACGGCCTTTGCTGCCGCCATACCGAGACCTCCTTTGAGATCGGCTACGAAGCTACCGTCGCCGACCGGGACGGCAACCGTTTCAGCCGTTACTGGTGGGATTCCTCGCCGCGGCTCTCAGACATCCTACTATCCCTCAGGGACTGCTCGGAGACAGCCGTGGAGCGGGCCGCCGCGATGATCGGGCCGAAGCCCTTCCCGGGCGGGAAAGTCAACCTCGTCGTCCAGAGCGAATGCGCCTCCAAGCTGCTCAATCCCCTCCTGACGGCCCTAGGCGGGTATTCCCTCCAGCAGCGCAACAGCTTCCTCGTCGACAGCCTGGACCAGCAAATTTTCTCGGAACGCTTCACGGTCCGCGACTGTCCCCGCAACTCCGGCGAGACGGGAGCGAAATGGTTCGACAGCGAAGGCGTCGCCACCGTCAATACGCCCATCATTGAAAAAGGCGTGGTCAAGCGGTACTACATCAATACATTCATCGCCGGGAAGACCGGATTCACCCCCACCGTGGAAGACGCCCAGCACCCGGTCGTCGAGAGCACGGGCGACTGCGCCACCGAAGCGGACGTCCTCCGTCTCCTCGGCGACGGCATCCTCGTCACAGGCTTCAACGGCGGCAACAACAATTCGGCCACGGGCGACTTCTCCTACGGCATCGAAGGGTTTGCCTTCAGCGATGGCCGCATCACCCATCCCGTCCGCGAAATGCTGATGACCGGCAACTTCATCACCCTCTGGCAGCACCTCGCTGCCGTCGCCGCCGACGCCCGCTCCTGTATGACCCGCCTCATCCCCACCCTGGGCTTCACGGAGGTGGAGGTCCGGTAGTTTTCAAGAAATCTTCGTATATTTGCAGGTTGTGAAAACCGCTGTGGTCATACTGAACTGGAACACGAAGGGATTTCTGGAGAAATTCCTGCCGGGGCTGCTGGCGTCGGTGGAAGGAATGGATGCGGAGGTGATCGTGGCCGACAGCGCCTCGACGGACGGGTCACGGGAACTTCTCCGGGAGCAATTTCCTGCGGTCCGGAGGATCGAATTGGCGGAGAATTTCGGCTTTACAGGCGGTTACAACCGGGCGCTGAATGCCCTTGACGCCGAGTACTACGTCCTGATCAACACGGATGTGGAAGTCCCCGCCGGGTGGCTGGAGCCGCTCGTGGCGTATATGGACGCCCACCCGGAATGCGGAGCGTGCGGGCCCAAACTCCTCTCCTACAATGCACGGGACTCTTTCGAGTATGCCGGCGCAGCAGGCGGTTACATCGACCGCTACGGCTATCCCTTCTGCCGCGGCCGCATTCTCGGCAAGGTGGCCAGGGACAACGGCCAGTTCGACGGCGGACCGAAGGACGTCTTCTGGATCAGCGGTGCCTGCCTGCTGGTGCGAAGCAGCCTCTGGAAGGCCCTCGGCGGGCTCGACGACCGCTTCTTTGCCCATTTCGAGGAGATCGATCTCTGCTGGCGTCTCCAGCTCGCGGGATACAGGGTGACCTGCATTCCGGCCTCGAAGGTCTGGCACGTCGGCGGCGGGACGCTCCCGCAGGGATCCCCCTTCAAACTCAAGCTCAACTTCCGCAACAACCTCCTGATGCTGGAGAACAACCTCCCCGCCACCATCGGCCGCCGGAAAGCCCGCAGCCGGATTTTCATCCGGAAAGTGCTTGACGGCTGTGCCGCCCTCGGCTACCTGCTCACCTTCAAGTGGAGCAATTGCAAGGCCGTTTGGGAAGCCCACCGGGAATACCGCGTCCTCCGTGCCCAACGCCCGGCCTCCCCGGACGGCATCGCGTCCGTACAGGGCTATTGGCAGGGGCTCCTGATGCTGGGAGGCAAGAAATTACGACAAACACAACTATCTTGATATGCGAATCATCATCGAAGGAGCCGGCGAAGTAGGCTCCCACCTCGCCAAAATGCTCAGCCACGAAGGCGGCGACATCACGGTCATCGACTGCGACGAAGAGCGGATTGCGAAAATTTCCGCCACGGCAGACGTTGCCACGGTAACCGGAGCGCTTTCCTCTATCGAAACGCTCAAGGGCGCCGGCGTCGCGAAGGCCGACCTTTTCATCGCCGTCAATCCCCGGGGCGACCAGTCCATCAACATCGTCAGCGCCCTCATCGCAAAGAAACTCGGGGCCAGGCGGGTCACCGCCCGCATCAATGACGAGGACTACCTCAAACCGGAGAACAAACTGATGTTCAAGGATTTGGGTATCGACCTGCTGTTCTATCCCGAGAAGATCGCCAGCGAGGAGATCATCGACCTGCTGAAGCACACAGCCACCACGGATTCGATGGATTTCGCCCGCGGCAAGCTCCAGCTCGCCGTCTTCAAACTGGACGAGGATTCCCCGCTGCTGGACCTGAAAGTGGCCGAATTCACCGCCAAGGTGGCGGCAATATCCGAAGATGCCCAGTTCCGCATCGTCGCCATCGCCCGGCACGACGAGACCATCATCCCGAAATTCGACACGCGCTTCAAGACCGGCGACCATATCTACATCATCGCCCGGAAGGAAGCCATCGTTCACCTGCTGAAATTCATCGGCAAAAACAACATCGAAGTGAGCCGCGTGATGGTGCTCGGCGGCGGGAAAATCGGGGAAATGGTCGCCGCAAAGCTTTCTTCCCAGGTCGACGAGGTCAAGGTCATCGATATGGACCGCCAGCGCTGCCTGGAGCTCTCCGAGAAGCTTCCCGACAACGTGAGCGTCGCCTGCGGGGACGGGCGCAATTCGGACTTCCTCCTCGAGGAGTCCATCAAGGATTATGACGCCTTCGTCGCCGTGACCGGCAATGACGAGATCAACATTCTCTCCTGCGTGGTCGCGAAGAAATTCGGCCTGGAAAGGGTCATCGCAGAGGTAGAGAATATTGAATATCTCCGTCTTGCCGAGGATATGGGCGTCGATGCCGTCATCAACAAGAAACTCATCACCGCGGGCCGCGTCTTCCGGTTCACCCTCTCGGACAAAGTGCGCTTCGTCAAGTATATGAGCGGGACCGATGCGGAGGTGCTCGAATACACTGCCGCCCCGGGCAGCGAGATCACGAAAGCGCCCCTGAAGGAAACGGATTTCCCCCGGGACGCCATCATCGGCGGAGTCATCCGCGGCAGCGATTCGTTCATCGCCGTCGGCGACACCAAAATAGAGGCTTACGACCGCGTCGTGGTTTTCGCCCTCCCTGACGCCGTCAAGGACGTCGACAGAATGTTCAAATAAACAAAATGGCCGGGCAGTCAAGCCCGGCCATTTCTTTGGAAGACAACGTAGCTAATCCGCCGTGAAGGTAATCTCGGCGTGTTTGCCGATGCGGTTGGTACCGCCGTGGTCGGCGCCGTTCATCTCTTTGTTGCGACCCAGCGCCATTGTGTCGCAGACACGGGCGCGAATGAGGAGGTTGGCGGCCGAAAGGGCATCCAGATGGAAGCTCTCCGAAACGTCAAGCAGTTCATTGGCCGTATTGGAGGTGTAGGACAGACCATACGTATAGGTAACGTCGCGGGTCGTTGCGGCTGAGTCGGTCATCGTCTCGGTGGTCGTCTTGGTATTGACGGCCGTCCAGTTCATTCCGTCGGTGGAATACTCCAGGACGAAGAACTTCGGACCGGCGGCCGACGAGCACGCCGTGTACTTGATGCCGTAGGTGCCGGCCGGATTGGTCACGCCGTTCACCTCGAAGAGCCAGTAGTCATTGAGATAAATGCCCGTGGAAAGCAGGCGGACACCGATCGTCCCTTCGTCCTTGTAGGTGGGCGTAACGGCCCCGGTACCTGCACGGTTGACGGACATTTTGCCCTCGTGCGTATCGGACATCACCCAAGATCCGGTACCCGTAGGCCCAAGGATCTTGAAGTCCGTACCCTCGACCCAATCCTCACCCGGAGCCTTGAAGGACCACACCACGGGGAAGGTTACGGCACTGACCGGCGGATCCGGCGGAGTGGGAGGCGTCGGCGTAAACCCCTCGCCCGGGACGACCTTGATATTGTCGAGGTACCAACGGTAATAACCGCTACTGACCACGCCGACAAAGGTCGTCGGGCGAATCTTGATGCGGGTTTCGTTGTTGACCCCCGAAATCTTGAAGGTCTCGGTCTTCCAGGACCATTTCTGGTCACCATCGAACCAGCCTTCCCTCTTCATGGTATGCTCGACGGGATCGCTGATCTTGGTGCCGTTCTCAAAGACACCTTCACCCTCAATCTCGACGGCCAGTTTCACCTCATCGGGGCCGCTGCCACCCACGTGGACGGACCAGTCGAAGGTGAGTTCGACCGACGAGGCCCCCTGGAAGTCCATCGAAGGAAGCCGGATGCCGTTCACATTGTTTCCCTTACTGAACTTGAGATAGCAATCCTGCAGGTAAATAACCTTGGCGGAAGGGAAGAGATCCTCGTATCCATGCTCCAGGACAGTCGGCAGGAAATTCGTACCAAGTTCGGGCGTCGTATAGACGTTCATAGCGGCGTCATCGGCACTCTTTCCCACACTGTCACCGGCGCCAGACGCCGTCACGAACGGTTTAAGCCAGCTGAAATCGTCTTCGAAGATCACCACCGTATTGACGCCCTTGTCTTCTACCACGACGGGGATCAGGTTGAAGGCCAGTTCGCCCTTGCGGCCCATTGTATAGCCGTCGATCTTGACGATATGGCCATTCAGTGCTGCCACGGCGATCGAAGCCGGCACGTCATACAGGAAGGCGGAATACGTCCGCTCGCCATCCACGACCAGCACGTCGAAACCGCCGCCGGCCGCTGCCGCGACCTCGCCGGTCACGGTGATGTAATCAATGGCCTCAGCCGTATAGGCGGAGATATTCTCGGTCACGTCCAGCGGCTCGGGATACGCCAGATCGACAACCCCGGTCTTAGTCACGTCATCGAAAGAGGTAATGGCCGGCATTCCGTTGACCTTTCCCGCGAATCCGCGGATGGTCACTTCCGCACGGATTTCCTCTTCGAGACCCGTCACGAAGGCATTCTTCTCTCCGTCGGTAACGATTGCGCCGGAAGCGGAGAGGCCCATCACGACGGCTCCTTCCAGAATGACCGCCTTGCCGGCATCCTGCTCGGCAAGGGTAGTAACCGTCACGTTGACGGCATTCTTGTAGGCATTACCTTCCTGCTTCACCCGCAGTTCAAACCGGCTGGCAAGCGTCGTTCCGGCAAAGGCGACCACGGCCTCGCGGGGCTCGTCCACTTCACCGTCCGTCACGTTGTCGGCCACCGAGACTTCCACATAGATGTCTCCGGTACCGGAAGAAGGCGTAACGGTGATCCAGTCCGGGGCCTCCAGTTTCCAGGGGGCGTCGGATACGATGCGCAGCAGCTGAGCCCCCGCGCCCTGGGCCGCAAAGGTCATCGACGACTTGTCGCCCATCACGGCCTGGGCCACGTTCTCCTCCGGTTTGCAGGCCAGGACGGCCGCAACGGGAAGGAGCACCATTAAATATTTCAACAATTTCTTCATAACCTGTTCATTTTAGAAATCAAGACCGTCATCCCAGCCGGGGTTCTGGGTCAGGTTGTGGTTGAGACTGCGCTCCTTGGCGGGAACGGGATAGAGATAGTCGCGGCCCTCGTCGAAATGATGCGGGATGGTGTGCAGGGCGTCGATACAGCCCTTGTTGCCATCTACCAGATACATATCGATCTCCTTGCCGGCCTCCTCGGGACCGACCCGGTAGGCTTTCAGCGAGGTCGTGGGCTTTTCGCCGTAATAGAAGCAGAATTCGGCCGTGCCGTCACCGTTGAAGTCGTAATCCCCCATTGCAGGGATATACATACCCATCAGGTTCTGGTTGAAACACTCCCCTTCCTTCCAGCGGATCAAGTCAAAGTAGCGGCCGTCGCCCTCCATAAAGAGCTCCACGGCACGCTCGCGGCGGATTTCGAGAATGACACCCTTGTTGGTGCCGGTCACATTCCGGTAACCGTATGCCTCTGACGAGAGATACGGGTCGGGATTGGCATTGGCGTCGGAGAGCGACAGGGACGGCATCCCGACGCGGTCGCGCAGGAGCTTGATGGACTTGTCCAGGTCCTCCTGCGTCAGGGTGCCAAGCTCGGCCTTCGCCTCCGCATAGTCCAGCAGGACTTCCGCATAGCGGAATACGGGGATGTCGTTGAACGAGCCGTCGGCATACTCCGCATTAAGGCCCGAAGGCTGGGCAAACTTGACGGGATGGTAACCGGTAATGGTGTTGCCGAAATCAGGGCCCATCTTTTTGCCGCCCCAGGTATACCCGGGGGTGCGGATGGTCTGCGCCAGACGGGGATCGCGCCCGGCGACCTCGTCGGCGAAGCCCAGTTCTTCCCAGCCCGGCTTGTCGGTGAAGCGGGTGCCGTCGGCCATCAGGTAGCTGTCGACCATCTTCTTGGTCATACCCGGACGAGCGGTGTTGGACATAACGGCGCGGGTGCCGTCGTGCTTCACGCCGAGGGAGGCGTCCATATGGATCGCAAGGATGTATTCATCCGTATTGGCATCGGATGCCGCAAAGAGGTTGACATAATCTTCCTGCGGCTTACCGGTCGAATAAAGCCGGTATTTGTTACTCGCGATCAGATCGCCCGCCGCATCCGCAGCCAGAGAGAGATAATACGCATAGTCGTGCTCCGCATCCTTGAAGGATTCGGCATACACGTCGGACGCGTGGTATTTGCGGAAAGTGCCCTCGAAGAGGCAGAATTTCGCCTTGAGCGCCAAGGCCGCATACTTGTTGACCCGGGCGGAATAAGGATACTTCGTCTCCGGCAGATTCTCGATGGCATAGTCGATGTCCTCGATCATCTTGCCCATCACGAATTCGCGGCTGTCGCGCGGGGCATAGAGCTTTTCATCGGCGGAGCCGAGCTCTGTGTCTACCCACGGAATATCCCCGAACTTGCGCACCTTGTCGTAATACACGAGCGCACGGAAGAACCGGGCCACGGCGCCATATTGCAGCCGGGCCGCCTCGTCGTCGCACTGGTCGAGGTGCTCCAGGAGCGTATTGATCTTGCGGACGTCGTTCCAGGCAGACTGGTTCCAGGAAACGCCGGACTCGGGGCCGTTGCGGTTGTTGCCGCCGCGGATCCGGTTGTCGAGGTTGCCGGTGATGAATACGTCGCTCTGGGCCGAATAGGGAGTCTTGTCCAGCAGGTTATTATAGAATGAATTGGAGAACAGCTGCAAATCTTCCGCCGTGCGGAAATAAGCATCCTGGCCGAATTCGGACAGAGGTTTCTTGTCCAGCGCCTTCTCACAGGAAAGTAGTGAAAGCGCGGCCGTCATCAGAATGATAAAATACTTTTTCATAGCTCCGGCCCTTTAGAAAGTGATATCGATACCGAACATAAAAGTGGAAGGCCAGGGATAGTAGCCCTGGTTGCGCACCGCCGCATCATCGCTGGAAGAGGCTTCCGTATTGCCTGTCGTACGGGTATAGGCCGCTTCCGGATCGATGTATTGCGTGTGCTTCTTGAGCGGAGACCAGTAGGCCAGGTTCTCGCCCGAGAAATAGAAGCGGACCTGCTCCAGCCAGATCTTCTTCGTCCAGTTCTTCGGCAGGGTGTAACCCACCGTGACATTCTTCAGACGGAGGTAGCGGAGGTTCTGCAGGTAGCGGTCGTTGACGACGCCGAGCTCGCCGCTCGAATTGGAGGCGATGTAGGTACGCGGACGCGGGAAATAGGCATCGGTGTTATCCTCTGACCAGCACTGCTTCAGGAAGTCCTTCTGGAGGAAGGTCGTGTAGCCGTAGCTGAACGGCCCCCAGAACGGGGTGGAGAGGTTGTCGGGATACCAGTAATGGTTGCCGGTGCCCTCGAAGAAGATGCTGAAGTCGATGCCCGCCCAGTCGAAGGCGGCGGTGATTCCGTAGTGCAGCCTCGGAAGGGAGTTGCCCAGAATCTCCCGGTCTCCCGGATTGTCAACCGTATTATCTCCGTTGTCGATCTTGCCGTTGCCGTTGAGATCCTTGAAGGCCATATCGCCGCCCATCCAGCCGCCGGTCAGACGGGCGTTCACCAGATCCTGGTTGACCCGGGCGGTATATTCGGCCGCGTCGGCATCCGAGGTGAAGAGCCGGTCGATGCGATAGCCCCAGATCTCGCCGTAGGTCATCCCTTCGTAAAGATCGCTGAGGATGCGGGTCGGATTGTCGAATTTGGTGATCTTGGTATTGAACTGGCTGAGGGTCGGACGGATCGAATAGCCGAACGGCCTGCCGGCCAGTTTGAAACTGTCCTTCCAGAGCAGTGAGAGCTCGTAGCCGAGGGTGCGCAGGTCGGCCGCATTCATCTTCGGCGAAGAAGCGCCGTAGACGGCGGGCAGGTCCTTGCCCTTGGTGAGCATTCCGTCCGTGTCACGGATGTAGCCTTCGGCCGTGAACTGGAGACGGTTGCCCAGCATCGCGATATCGATACCGACGTTGGCCTGCTTGGAAACCTCCCAGGTAAGGTCGGAAGAAACCGGGGCATCCAGGTTGGTATAGCGGGCCATCGCACTCCCCTCTCCGAAGGTAAAACTCTTGAAGGTATTGAAGTTCACGAGGCGCAGGTAGCTGTAGTTGGAGACGTTCTGGTTACCGAGCGTACCGTAGGAGACGCGGAGCTTGAGATTGTCCACCACTTTGCGGGCCGGGGCGAAGAAAGGCTCCTCGCTGATGCGCCAGCCGACGGACCCGGAAGGGAAGAAGCCCCAGCGGTGCCCTTTGGCAAAGCGGGAAGAACCGTCGTAACGGCCGGAGATCTCAAACAGGTAACGTCCCTTGTAGTCATAGTTGATACGGCCGAAGAAGCCGGCGAGGGCGTATTCCGTCTGGCCGCCGCCCACTTCCGGAGCCTTCTCCGTCGTGGATACCAGATCCAGGTCAGAGAGCGCTTCGGTGATCAGGTCATAACCCCGGGCATACACGGTCTTGCGGTGATTGGTCTCCCAGTTGAAACCGGCCATCACCGTCAGGTGGTGCGCATCCTTGAAGGTGTCTTCGTAGGTACCGTAGACGTTGACCGCCTTATAATTATAGGTGGCGATGTTCTCACTCATCCAATTCTCGTAGGCTCCCGTATTGCTGTAATGGCTGATGACACCGGGCGTAGAGGAGTAATCGATCTCATTGCGCCGATGTGTGTTGCGGTTCTGGTAGAAGCGATAGGTGAAATTGGCCTTGAGGTTGAACTGCTTCACCGGGGTGATGGTCAGCTCCGTGGTGTTGGCGAAATCGGTGCGCCGGCGCTGATTCATGTTGTCGCTGGCATAGGCGATGTGACGGCCATTGGCGATACGGTAGGAGCCCCTGATCCAGTCGGTCACGTAAGTCCAGGTGCCGTCCGGATTCTGGAGCGGGAAGGACGCCATCGCGTGACGGGCCGCATAACCCATACCCTCGTTGACATCGCCGAGGCCCGGATACTTGTAGGTAGAATAATAGAAGGTCGAGTTGTTGCTGATCCGCATAAAGCGGTTGAGTTTCGCGTCGATCTTGGCCCGAAGATTATACTTCTGGTAAATGTCCGGATTGGCCTTCATAATACCCTGCTGGCGGTCGTAGGCGCCGGAGAGGAAGTATTTGACGGCTTTGTTGCCGCCGCTGATGGAGATGGAATGGTTCATCACGGGATGGATGTCGTTATACATCTCGTGATACCAGTCGGTGTTGCAGTAGTACATATACCGCTGCTTGCCGCCGACCTCCTTGACCATCACCCAGGGACGCTCCGGATTCTCCGTCTTGTCGTTGACACGGGCCAGGAGCTCCATCATATCCTCGTGGGTGTAGGTCGTGTAGTTGTTGCCGTTGGTGGCATTCCAGAATTTGTCGACGGTGTAGACCGACCAGTAGCCGCGGGTCTCGTAATCCGTGGACGTGGTCGGCTTCTCAAAGCCGAAACGGCCGCTGTAGCGGATACGGGCCTTGCCGTCCGCCGCCTTGCCGCTCTTGGTCGTCACGAGGATGACGCCGAATGCGGCACGAGCGCCGTACACGGCCGCCGCAGCCGCATCCTTGATGACGGAGACAGACTCGACGTCATTGGGATTGACGCGGTCGAGATCGCCGACGGCGCCGTCGATCAGCACGAGCGGATCGGCATCATTGATAGATGTGACACCGCGGATGTTGAGGCTGCCGCTGGCGCCCGGCTGGCCCTGCGAGGTCGAGATGTTCAGGCCCGGGACCGATCCCTGAAGCATATTCGTCAGGGTATGGGCGGTGCGGTTTTCGAGTTCCTCGGAGGCGACCGTCGTAATGGCACCGGTCAGGTTGACCTTCTTCTGGGTGCCGTATCCGACAACCACCGTCTCCTGCAGGAGCATATTGTCCTCCTCCAGAACGATGTTGTCCACAGTCTCCTGTTTGGCGGAGACGTCGATGTAGGCCGTCGTATAGCCCAGGCTCGACACCTCCAGGACAGCCGCCTTGGCAGGGAGGGTGATCGAGAAGGAGCCGTCGGCCCCCGTCATCACGCCATTGGATGTCCCCTGCTGCAAGACGGCTACGCCGACAAGGCCGTTTCCGGCCGCATCGACAACCTTCCCGCTCAGGCTGCGCTGCTGGGCCGACGCCGGAAGCGTCAGCAGCAGGACCGCGAGCGAGAAGATAACCGTTTTTAGTGTTCGCATAATGATTAGTAGTTATTAATAGAGAATGTTTTGGGTCTTGTCATCGTCTCGGTGGAGACGTTGCCGAATCGGTCGGTCACCTTGATCACGATGGTGGAGTTGGCCGAAGAAGCGGTGTACCGGAAGAAATGGATCCACTGATCCGTGATGAAACTCGGATTGGCCGTCTGGGAGAGCCGCTTAGCCGACATCGCGACCACGTGCAGCGGATCGTATGTATAGACACTCTTGGCCGTGAGCGGCGTTCCGTTCTCCGTCACGGATACCGTCCAGGACGGGTCGTGATTCCAGATGTTCAGCAGGATATCGTTCGCGCTGAATTTGGAAGAATTGTATTCGTCGACGTACGTCTTGAATTTGGTGTTGCCATTGCTCACCAGCGACATCGTCACGGTCTCGCGGACCTTGTTCATATCATACGCGCGGAACTGGTAATCCGCCGGCTTCCCCAGGGACCGGTAGCGCCAGTCGCAGGCATTCCCCTTGAAATGCATCACGGTATAGCCCGACGGTGCGCCGTCCTGGGCCATCAGGTACCCGTGCGAAAGATGTCCGGACCACCACCAGTCGCCGCATACGGACCCTGCATTGAGCTCGCGGAAATGGTTGGACGACATCTTGTCATAAACAAATGTCTTATGGGTATGGCCGGTCAGGAAGGTAACATCGTAGCCGTTGAAAGCAGCTACAAGGGCCGCTGTATTGGCCTCGCCGGTGGAATTGGCGCCGGTAAGGTTAGCGGCCCATCCGCCGGAGGAGGTGGGCATATACAGGGGTGCATGGGTCGAGACCACGACCTGCGTACCCTTCGGCACGTAGGAGAGGTCCTTCGCGAGCCAGTCCATCTGCCGGGCCGTCACATTCCGGACATAATTCTTGCGGTTAGCATCGCCCGTCCCGGTATTGTTGTAATCGATGTCGTCCAGGACAATGAAATGAATCTTGCCAATATTATAGGAATAATAGGTCGGGGCAACATCACGACGGTACTTGAATTCCTTGTTGAAGTCGCCCACTTCGTTCATATCGTTGTCGTGGTTACCCATCGTGTGGAAGAACTGGATGTCCTGGAATTTCTCATTCATCAATTTGAGATACTGCAGGAATTCCATCTTGTTGTCGTACCAGTACACGTCCCAGGTCATGTCGCCGAGGGTAAGGATGTACTTCCTGCCGGGCGTGGCGGCAAGGGTCTTGTTGAGATCGCTGGCAAAACCGTCGAACTGCGTCATATCTTCAGTGGTAGTGTTTCGGTTCGCCAGGTGCATGTCACCGAGCACGAACATCGTGAATTCATCCCCTTGATCCTCAATAAGGGTAAAATCCACCCGGCTGACCTTGGAGGGATCCGTCCCGACACTGGAGTGGAATTCCGGCAGAATGCCGTCTCCCGGTACCGAATAGCCCGAAGGGATGGTCATAAAGACATAGCCGTTCTCCTTGAGGGAGTTCATAAAGTAAATGCCCTGGTCATTGGTCGTCGTGACCTCATATCCGTCCGAAACGATGACGCCGGGGACCGGATTGTCCCCGCAGGCGATGCGGCCGTAAATATTGGTCCCTTCCGGGAGCTCGACCGTTACGGGAACGATCAGCGAAAGCTCCGTCGTCCCGACTTTCTTGCGTGTACTTCCCCGCTTGACAAAGAAAGTGTATTGGCCGTTGACAAGCCCCTCATTCAGGGTAAAGACCAGCTTTTTGGTCGTGACGGAGGCGATGGGACAGGCGAAGGAATTGTTGGAGACGGACTGAAAGACGATTTCGTCCGTCTTCAGGATATGGGTATCGCCGATCAGGTCGAGGGTCACGTCGGACGAAGGCTCCGCCTCGATTTTGGACGGAAGAACGATGCGCGTGATGAGAATATCGGCGGATGTGTCGGGATCTTCTTTCTGCTTGCAGGACAGGACGCAACAAAGGGCGGCTGCCAAAGAGAAAAACCAAAGAAACTTCTTCATAAAATCACAAAACAATCTTTTATTTCCCCGAAAGTTAGCAAGATTTTTCGATTTAGGCAAACAGTAAATAAAAATCTTAATTTTTATACCGGGCCGAATTACGACCAACTGACAGATTGTCATACATTCCCACCGTGGCAAACATATTGCAGACCTCCGGCCGAATTGAAAAAAGCAAACTATGGCAAAAAAGAAAATAGAAGAAAAAGCCCAGCAGAGCGCAGATCCGAACCTCGAAAAAATTGCGGATCTCGAAAAACAGATTGAAGAGCTGGAGGCCAAGGCATCCGGCAGCCGGGACGATTACCTTCGGCTGATGGCCGAATTTGACACCTTCCGCCGCCGGACGGCGGAGGAGAAACTCGCCCTCGTCAAATCCGCGGCGGCAGACACCATCAAGGGCCTGCTCCCCATCCTGGACGACTGTGAGATCGCCCTCGCTCAACTGAAGGATTCCACCGACAGCGCTGCCGCAAAGGAAGGCACCCAATTGATTTTCGACAAATTAACCGCATACCTGAAAGGTCTTGGGCTGGAGCGCATCGAAGCCAAGGGAGAGCCTTTTGACACCGAATTCCACGAAGCAGTGACCACCTTCCCCACCCCTTCCGAGGAGCTTAAGGGCAAGGTCATCGACGTCGTGCAGACGGGCTACACCCTCTCCGGAAAGGTACTCAGATATGCCAAAGTGGTCGTAGGAGCATAGCGTATGGCACAGAAAAAAGATTATTACGAGGTACTCGGCGTAGCCAAGGGCGCTTCCGCGGATGAGATCAAATCCGCCTACCGGAAACTCGCCATCAAATGGCACCCCGACAAATGGGTGGATGGCACCGATGCCGAAAAGAAGACCGCCGAGGAGAAATTCAAGGAGGCCTCCGAGGCATATTCCGTCCTCAGCGATCCCGAGAAGAAACAGCGCTACGACCAGTTCGGCTTCGCCGGCGTCGACGGACAGCCCGGTCCCGACTTCAGCCAGGGCTTCGGCAGCCTCAACGACATCCTGAACAATCTCTTCGGAGGAGGTTTCGGCGGCGGATTCAGCGACTTTTTCGGCGGCGGATTCGGCGGCGGCCAGCCCCGGGAGCGGGTCCTTCGCGGACGCGACATCCGGACACGCGTTCGCCTCACGCTGGAAGAGATTGCCACCGGCTGCGAGAAAGAGATTTCCATTGAGCGCCTGCGTCCCTGCGCGGAATGCGGCGGGAAGGGCGCCAAAAACGCATCCGACATCAAGACCTGCCCCACCTGTAACGGCACCGGCCAGCAGCAGCGGGTGGTCAACAGCCTCTTCGGACGCACGGTCGCCTACACGACCTGCTCCCGCTGCGGCGGTGAGGGCAAGGTGGTCTCCAACCCCTGCCATCGATGCAACGGCACCGGCCTGGAGCGCCGCCGGGAGACCGTCCGGGTCAAAATTCCCGCCGGCATCGAGGATGGCATGCAACTGACCATCCAGGGCGAAGGCCACGGGGCCCCGCGGGGCGGAGTCAACGGTGACCTTCTCGTGGTCATCGAAGAACTCCCCCACAGCAATCTTCGCCGAAAGGAAAACCACCTCTTCTACACTAAAGTAATCCCCGTCACGACCGCAATCCTCGGCGGCGAGATTTCCGTCCCCGCCCTTGACGGCAACTACAAGATCACCATCGAGCCCGGCACCCAGTCCGGTACCGTCGTCAAACTCCGTGGCAAGGGTCTTCCCGCCCTCCGCGGATATGGTAGCGGCACGGGCGACCTGTACGTCAAAATTTACGTCTGGATCCCCCGAAAACTCGGCCGCGAAGAGCGCAAGGCCATCGAATCCATCGCCGGCAGCAACGCCTTCCAGCCCGATTTGACCCGGGAAGACAAGGCGCTCTTCGACAAATAGAAAAATTTTCTTAAAAAAGTTTGCAGGTAAAAAAATAATTGCTACCTTTGCAGTCCCAAAAACAAGCAACCTCTTGCGATCGTTATGGAATTATGCGCAACGTTGCACTAAACGAGACAAAAAAATGGATTTACTTAAGATTGCAGAGCAGACTTTCGATAACGGAAAGGCAGCACAGTTCCCCGAGTTCAAGGCCGGTGACACCGTCACCGTGACCTACCGAATCAAAGAGGGCGATAAGGAAAGGCTTCAGAAATTTAGAGGCGCGGTCATCCAGA
>JAEEGL010587528.1_pt1 | contig 22382 bp, 14 predicted proteins | sample 9134231 | NCBI WGS metagenome assembly JAEEGL01 (sample SAMN16246548, study PRJNA631951) | gut metagenome | biome: gut microbiome; feature: rumen; material: fiber-attached | host: Bos | place: Iran: Karaj | collected 2018-10
ATCGGCACGTCGATGGGCGGTTTTTACGCCGAACAACTCTACGGATACGACCGCATTTTGGTGAACCCCGCGTTCCAAATCGGCGACACGCTCAAAAAACTCCACGGTATGGGCAAGCAGAAGTGGCTCAACGCCCGTCAGGACGGCGAGACGGAGTTTTGGATTACGCAGGACACTGTCGATGAGTTCAAGGAGGTGATGGCAAAGTCGTTTTCGGGCATCGATGTTGACGAAAATCGCAAGCGTGTCTATGGACTTTTTGGCGACAAAGATCCGGTGGTACATACCTTTGATATGTTTGCCGCGCATTATCTCAATGCTATATATTTTGATGGCGAGCACCGCTTGAATGAGAGTGTCTTGCAAAATTCTGTGGTTCAAGTGATTCGTTGGATAGATGACCGTCAGAATGGCACTCAGCGTCCTATAATTTACTTTGACCTCGACGGCACGCTCGTGGATTTTGAAAAGGGCGTCCGCAAATTTGACGCGCAGACCGTGCAGCAGTACGAAGGTCATCCGTGGGACATTCCGGGATATTTTGCGGCGTTGGAACCGATGCCGAGCGCGGTGAAGGCGTTCAGGACGTTGTCGTTGAAATACGACACCTACATCCTTACGAGTGCGCCGTTCAGCAATCCGACGGCGTGGAGCGACAAGATGCAATGGGTGCAGAAGTGGCTCGGCGTGGCTGCTTATCGCCGTCTGATAATCTCGCACCACAAGAATCTCAATTATGGCGACTACCTCATCGACGACCGCCCCTACAACGGCGCGGAGGACTTTATGGGCGCGTTCCTGCTTTTCGGCGAGGCACCGTACAAGACTTGGGACGACGTGATGGAGTTTTTCAAGCATATAAGTTGACAACACCGTATAATCCGTGGAAATGTGCCAAAAATTATGCGATTTCCACGGCTTATAAGCCAAAAATGCCGTATAACCCGTGGAAATCGCAAAAAAAATCATAGATTTCCGCTGGTTATACTGATTTTTTTGTATATTTGCGGCATAATTAATAATAATCGATTATGCTGATAGGACGCGAAAACGAACAAAAGCAACTTTTGGCACTTCTTCAAAAGGACGAATCCCAATTCTGCGCGGTGTACGGGCGGCGCAGAGTTGGCAAGACGTATTTGATACGCGAAACTTTCAAAGAATACTTTACATTCCAACACATCGGACTTGCCAATTCCACTATGCCGGAGCAGTTGGACGAGTTTAAGGAGTCGCTCAAAAAATACGGCCTCAAAAATTGCCGTCAACTCAAAAATTGGCGCGAGGCTTTCAGAAATTTGGAAAAACTCTTGGAGAGTTCGTCTGTGGAAAAGAAGATTGTTTTTATAGACGAATTATCTTGGATGGATACGCCTAAATCCAACTTTATCAGCGCGTTGGAACATTTTTGGAACTCGTGGGCATCGGCGAGGAAAGATATTGTGCTTATAGTTTGCGGCAGTGCTACATCGTGGATTATAAGCAAACTTGTAAAAAATTATGGCGGACTTCACAACCGCCTGACGCAGCAGATTTATCTTCGTCCATTCAACCTCTATGAATGTGAAAGATTCTGCAACGCTTCCAACCTCGAATTTTCGCGTTACGACATTTTGGAACTCTATATGGCTCTTGGCGGAGTGCCGTACTATTGGAATTTTCTTAATCGAGAACTATCTGTAAGTCAGAATATTGACCATCTGTTTTTTGACGCGGCAAGTCCGTTGCGGACAGAATTTCAGTCGCTGTATTCGTCGTTGTTCAAAAATCCCGAACCCCATTTCAACATCGTGAAGACTCTTGGCGAAAAGAAGGCGGGAATGACACGCAGCGAAATTTTGGACGCCACTCAAATGTCTGACAATCAGATTTTTGCCCGCGCCCTCGAAGAGTTGGAGCAATGTTCGTTTATCAAGCGATACAATTCGTTCCAGAAAAAATCCAAAGGCGTTGTGTATCAGTTGATTGATAATTACACATTGTTTTATTTTCGTTTCATAATGCGCAACACCAAAGGTAGCAAATCTTTCTATTCCTCAGTTGCAAGCAATTCTGTACGAAGCAGTTGGGTTGGGCTGGCGTTTGAAAGGGTGTGTTTTTGGCACATCGACCAAATCAAGCAAAAGTTGGGTATTTCGGGCGTTGGTACAGCCGAAAATTCTTGGTTTACAAGACCAACCGAATTTTACGACGGCGCGCAGATTGACCTTCTCATCGACCGCGACGATCGCATCATAAACGTCTGTGAGATAAAGTTTTATGGTGATGAGTTTGTTATAGACAAGGAATATTACGACAATCTCCGCAACAAGATGACCACCTTCCAGGCTGCCACAAGAACCAAAAAAACAGTCCGCCTTACGATGATAACTGTCTATGGCACAAAGCGAAACAAATATTCATCAATTGTAAATTCTCAGGTTACGGCGGAGGATTTGTTTAGTTGTTGATTATTACAACAATAACCGTATAATCAGTGGAAATGTGCCAAAAAATATGCGATTTCCACGGCTTATAAGCCAAAAATGCCGTATAACAAGTGGAAATGTGCAAAAAATTATACGATTTCAACGGATTATAACCTATAAAAATTAAAATGTGTGATTCCGCGAAAAATTATTATCTTTGCACCGGTTTTATAAAGCAAAAATATTATGAACAATACCGGTAAGATTCCCGTAACTATTTTGACGGGATTTTTGGGTGCAGGCAAGACTACACTTCTTAATAACATCATAACCAAGTATTCCGCCAAGAAATTCGCGGTAATCGAGAATGAATTTGGCGAGATTGGCATCGACGGCGGACTCATCGTCGGCAACATCGAGAGTATGTACGAACTCTCCAACGGCTGCATTTGTTGCAACCTGAGCGAGGGTCTCACCAACACGCTCAACAATCTTTTGACCTCTAAGTATCAGTTTGACAACCTGTTGATAGAGACCACGGGCATCGCCGACCCGTCGGGCGTCATCGACAATTTTATGGCATACGAGGAGATTTACAGAAAATTCATCGTTGATTCGGTGATATGCCTCGCCGACGCGCAGACCTACGAGGAATCCGCCGCCGAACAGCCCGAAGTACACCGTCAACTCGCTGTGGCAGACATAATTATCCTCAATAAAATCGAGGACGTTACCCCAGAATACGGCGAGCACATCAAGAAACTCATCCGCTCTGTGAACCCGACTGCAAAACTCTATTGCACTTCACACGCCAAGATAGACAACATCGACATCCTCGACACTTTTGCCTATTCGCCTGAGAATGTGGAGAAACTCGTGGTGGATTTCAAGAACGCAACGCCCCTGAAATTCGATATGATGGATTTCAATGACAATGCTCCTTCATTCGCCGCCAATCCGAAAAACAAGCACAACGACGCATTCCATCATAGCATTGTGTCTGAGGGATTTACGGTGCAAGGCGATATGGACGAGAAGATGTTTGTGGAGTGGCTGCAAGGCGTTTTGCAGTACAATTCGGCGAGCGTTTTCCGTGTCAAGGGCATCATTTCCTTCGCCGGACGCAACAAGAAATACATCCTCCAATCTGTGCGCCAATACTTCTTCATTGAGGAGGGCGGCGATTGGAAGGACGACGAACAGCGATTCTCCAAAATCGTCTTCATCGGCAAAAAACTCAACCGTGAGGCCATCGAAGATTATCTCCAAAGTTTTGTAATATAACAACTTACACTATGCGCAACAGACGAAAAAAATCAACGCCCTCGGCGGCGTCAGAAGAACGATTAATAGCCGACAAGGATGCCGCGCTGCTCGAATACCTCTTTGAGCGGCTTTCGACGTGGAGCAAGACCAACGTCCGCGAACTTTTGAAATCGGGTCGCGTGGTTGTGGACGGCATTGGCACAACGGCTTTTGACTATCCCGTGCGCCGTGGCGCGGAAATCCGCCTGTTGCCACGTCCAAAACTCCTGCAACAAGGCGGCATCAACCATTCGATGCTTGACATTCTTTACGAGGATTACGACGTCATTGTGGTGAATAAACACGAAGGCCTCCTCTCCGTTGGCACCGACGGCGACAAGGAGAATACTGCTTATCACATTGTAAACGTGCACGTTAAGAAGCAGGGCAAGGGACATCACATCTACGTTGTCCACCGCCTCGACCGCAAGACTTCTGGCGTGATGATGTTTGCCAAGAGTATGGCGGCGCGTGATGCCTTGCGCAACAATTGGAGTCAGATGGTGGTGGAGCGTTCGTATTACGCCGTAGTGGAGGGCTGTCCAAAAATCAAGAGCGACACCATCAAATCCTATCTCACAGAGGACAAGATGCTCAAAATACATTCGTCGTTCATCAACAATGGCGGTCAACTTGCCACCACGCATTACGACGTCATCCAGAGCAATGGCGACTATTCGCTCGTTAAACTCAACCTCGACACCGGCCGCAAAAACCAAATCCGCGTCCAGATGTCGGCGATAGGTCATCCCGTGGCTGGCGACGCCAAGTACGACGCCCAGACCAACCCCCTCAAACGTGTCTGCCTCCACGCTGCGACGTTGCAGTTTGTCCATCCCAAGACTGGCAAAGTGATGAAATTTGAAGTGCCAGTGCCGGGTGGATTTTACAAGGTGGTCAAGGTTGTGGCGAATGTCAACGCTCCGAAAAACGATGCGCCCAAAGCAGATAAGTAATCGACAGAAATCCTAATAAAAAAACGATAGCCTGCGAAAATCTTGGAAGATTGTTTCGCAGGCTATCGTTGTGTTAGAAGCAAGTATTGCTGACTACTTCATTTCATCTGCTGTGATGAGAACTTCGCCGCTGCCGTTTGCGTTTTGGTAAACATACTTAACGCTGCAACCGAGAGTTGCACAGCCTTCGATGAAGTCCTTGTCCTGAGCCTTCATTTGGGCAACCATTTGTGCCTTATCAACGCTTGCTGCAATTGTAGAAGGATCAAGCTCGTCGGGAATCGAAACGTTGAATACGAGTGTGCTGCCGTCGGCTACTACAGACTGGATGGTGCAACCGTTACCAGCATCCATAGGACACTGCTTGTTGTAGCCGCTGGCGAGTGCGGATGCTGTAACGCCGCCACAGCTGTTGAGTGAGAGGCTGATGGTCAAAACCATCAACAACATTGCGAGAATAGATGCAATTTTCTTCATTTTAGATAGAATTTGTTTGAATTATTAATATTGAAATTAGATTTCACATTTGCTGTTGGTCTGGTCTTGCCAGTTCCAACAAGGTTGTCTAAAAACTTAACGTTTTTAAACACCGCAAAGATAAATATAAAAATTGAATTTTAAAATATTTTTGCGGTGTTTTCTTATTTTTAACATTAATTTTTTTTGACGCTACTCCTCTGGCAGGGCGATGTCCTCGTCTGCCAAGTGTTTGAGGATGTTGTTGAGGTCGCAGTTGGCGGATACGAGGTCGGCAACCTTGTCGATGTCGATGCGCTCTTGACGCATGTCGTCGCGGTAGCGGACTGTAACGGTGTTGTCCTTCAGCGTATCGTAATCCACTGTTACGCAGAACGGTGTGCCGATTGCGTCCTGACGGCGGTAACGCTTGCCGATGGTGTCCTTCTCCTCGTAGCGGCAGTCGAAGCGGTACATGAGATCCTTCATCAACTTTTCAGCCACTTCGGGAAGTCCGTCCTTCTTAACGAGCGGCAATACAGCCACCTTGACGGGAGCGAGAGCCGGCGGGATGCGGAGTACAACGCGCTTGTCGGTCTTTCCGTCGTCGCCCTTGATTTCCTCCTCGCAGTAAGACGCAGAGAGGATGGAGAGGAACATACGGTCGAGTCCGATGGAGGTCTCGATGACGTAGGGAACGTAACTCTCGTTCATTTCGGGGTCAAAATATTGAATCTTCTTGCCCGAATATTTTTGGTGCTGACCGAGGTCGAAGTCGGTGCGGGAGTGGATGCCCTCCACCTCGCGGAAGCCCATCGGGAAGTTAATCCCGATGTCGGTGGCGGCGTTGGCGTAGTGGGCGAGTTTTTCGTGGTCGTGGAAACGGTAATTGTCCGTACCAAAGCCCAATGCCTCGTGCCACTTGCGGCGCATCGTCTTCCAATACTTGAACCAACGCATCTCTGTGCCGGGTTTGATGAAGAATTGCATCTCCATCTGCTCAAATTCCCTCATGCGGAAGATGAACTGGCGGGCAACAATCTCATTCCTGAACGCCTTGCCTATCTGAGCGATGCCAAAGGGAATCTTCATGCGGCCGGTCTTCTGTACGTTGAGGTAGTTGACAAAGATGCCCTGCGCGGTTTCGGGACGTAGGTAAATGGTTGACTGTTCGTCGGATACGCTGCCCATCTTAGTCTGGAACATTAAGTTGAACTGACGCACTTCCGTCCAATTCTTGGTGCCGGAAATGGGGCATACGATTTCCTTGTCGATTATGATCTGACGGAGTTCTTCGAGGTCGTTGGAGTTGAGAGCCTTGTCGTAACGGGCGGTGAGTTCGTCGATTTCTGCCTGGGTTTTGAGGACGTGTTCGTTGGTGGAGAGGAATTGCTCCTTGTTGAACTTGTCGCCAAACCTCTTGGCTGCCTTCTCTACTTCCTTGTCGATTTTAGCGTAGAGTTTGTCGCGGTATTCCTCGATGAGGTTGTCGGCGCGGTAACGCTTTTTGGAGTCGCGGTTGTCGATGAGTGGGTCGTTGAAAGCCGAAACGTGTCCCGACGCTTCCCAGGTCTTGGGGTGCATGAAGATGGCTGCGTCGATGCCAACGATGTTTTCGTGGAGGCGGGTCATAAACTTCCACCAATATTCCTTGATGTTGTTTTTGAGTTCCACGCCGTTTTGACCGTAGTCATATACTGCGGCGAGGCCGTCGTAAATTTCGCTTGACGGGAATATGAAGCCGTATTCCTTACAATGTGAGATGATTTTTTTGAGTGAGTCTTCTTGCTGTGCCATTTTATATATGGGTGTTTTATTTATAATTCAACATTCGTTTTACGCCCTCGCGGATGGTGTCGTCTTGACGTGCAAAACATATACGGATGACGCTTGTCTTGGTCTTGTCGTGGTAATACACCGACATCGGGTACGCCGCCACGCCAAAATCCTTGGCGAGCCTGATACAAAAATCGCGGTCGCTCTCCTTGCTAACGTCCGAAAAATCAACTAATTGAAACCACGAGCCTTCCGTTGGTATAAACTTGTATTTGCTGCCTTTGAGCAACGAACAAAGGAGGTCGCGCTTGGCCTTGTAGGTGTCGCGGATGCGGAAAAACAGTTCCTCGTCCTGCGAGATGATGTCGTCTATGGCGTGCTGCGCCACGGGGTTGCTGCCGTTGCAAAGGTGCGAGTGCATACGGCGGATTTCTTTGGTGATGTCGGCGGGCGCACAGCAAATACCTGTCTTCCAGCCTGTTGCGTTGAGCGACTTGCTGAGCGACGATATTATGATTGTTTGTTTGGCGAGCGACGGATATTTGGCGGCGGAGATATACGGTTTTTCGTAAGCCGTGGTGGATAGTGTTTCGTCCACGAGTACATTTATCTTGTTGCCAACCACTATTTTCTGGAGGTTGCGGAAGTCCTCGTCGGTGAAAATCCTGCCCGAAGGTATGTGCGGCGAGTTTACTATTATCATCTTGGTCCGCTGGTTGATCATGCGGTTCATTTCGCTCCAATCCACCTGGTAATCAGGGTATTTGAGTGCCACGAATATCGGAGTGCCGCCGTTGATGCGCACAGCGGGTACGTAGTTGGAGTGGGCGGGTTCTATTATTATTACCTCGTCGTCTTCGTGTATCAACGACGTTATCGCCGCCCATACCGCCGGCGACGAACCTGCCGTAACGGTGAGTTCGGTTTCGGGGTTGTAACGGTGTCCAAAGTTTTTCTCGTAGTATCTCGCCATCGTGCGCCGTAGTTGCGGAAATCCTTCCAACGGGGCATAGCGGCAGCAACCGTCGCTGATGTGCTCGACGATTCTGTCCCTGAGTGTTTTTGGCATGTCGCAATCGGGGATGGAGGTCATCAGGTCGATAACTCCGTCCGTCTGCGCGAGTCTTGTAAGGTCTTTGAGCGCGGTTTTCGCGCTTTCAGGTAGTTTAGAACGTATCATTTCCTTGCATGTAATCGAGCGTAAAGATACAAAGAAAAATCCATATCCGCAAAATTTTTTTTACAGATATGGATTTTTTCTTCTGTGCAATGGTAATCGTGAGCGTTGTGGCTCTGTGAGCGTCGCCTTACCTGCTGTAATATAAGGTGTCGTTTTCTATCCTGTTGCCGCGCTGGTCGATATAGAAGTAAATCGTGTCGTAGGGTGCTACTTCGAGGCAAACTTTTGCGCGACCGTTGTAGAAGGTTTCGCCCGCTTCGTCCATGGTCTTGTAGTTGAAGTCGTAGAATGGCGGAATCACTATCTTCCCGAGGGTGTCCACAAATCCGAATTTGCCTTTTTGCAGGTCGGTGGGGTCGTACCTGTATTTGAACAGGCGCAGGCCTTCGGTGGGACGGCGCATGCTCAGGAAGTAGGTGGCGGAATCTTGCCTGATGTTATTCTGTATCTGCGCTATGATGTTGTTCTTCTCGATCATGGCGTTGTTGTAGCGTTGTACAGCGACGGTGTCGGTGTTGTCTATCCTAATCGCCCTCTTGTACATGTAGATTGCGGAGTCGATGTAGTGAGGCTTTTCTTGCGACAACATCCGCATGTATTGGTCGCCTTTGCTGATGCAGAGTTCGAGCGGCGTGGATGGTGCGTTGGCGGTGGTCTGTTCGTCGTCGTTGCTGCCGCCGCTGAATCCTATGCGCCCTTTCATGAAGTAGAATGTAACGGCAAGAGCAATGAGCAATGCCCATACGATGAGTCCGATGTTTGCCCTGCGCTTGATGGTCTTGGTGATTTTCAGGTCTTGGATTTCCTCTTTGGGGCGCACACCGAAGTAATAGTGTATCGGTGCCCAGAGCGGCGAAAGCCAACTTAGCCATTTGTTGTTGTAGATGGACGACCAGCGTTGCAACTTTTTGGCGAGTTCGTATCTTTCCAGGATTTTTTTGTTCTCGGAGTCCAACGTGAGTGCTTCGGCGAAGTTGTTGGCGGCTTCCTCGTATTCGTTGATGTGCAGCAGGGCTTCCGCTTTGGCTTCGAGGTACTTGGTGTCGGCTTCGTTGTCGCGTATCGAGGGCGAGTAAGTGTTGGATTCTGTGGAGAACGACTCTTCTTGACCTTGCTTGGCAGCGAAGTCTTCTTTGATGTTGATGGCTCTCTCGTATGCGTCGGAGGCGTTGATGAAGTCTTTCTGGGCAAACAGGAGGTCGCCAAGTATCATTTGGTACTTGTAGTTGAGTTTAAACTCCGCTTCTTCTGTGCCTTTCTTGTATTCGAGGAATAGGCTGTCGTCCACCAGGCGTTTCTTGTAGGCGTATTCGTAGATGTAGAGACCGCGAGAATACTGCTCGTTGGTAACGTATATCTGCGCTTTCTTGACGAGTTCCTTGCCCTTGAAGTTGGAGAGGTCGCCAAAAACGAAGTCGTTCAGGTAGTTCTTTACGTTGGAATCGTCGCGCCTGCGGTCAAACACGCCCCTCTGTCCATTGTCTTTGCCTTCTTTGGGAAGGGCAAGTTTGCGGGTTTCGAGATCCTCAAACTTCATCTTGAAATCGTATGAGCGTTTCAACTGATTGAGAGTGGGTTCGGGGATGTTTGCAGAATTGCTGTTTGGGTTTTCGCTGCCCGCCTTCTTTTTTTGATTGTTGGACGAGTTTTGTGTGTTGGACGAGTTTTGGGTTTTGCTCGTATTTTGATTTTTAGACGACGAATTGTCTGATATTGTGATTGCTATGGTCTTGTTGCCGTCGTCTGTTTTAACGGTTTCCGACATCTGACGCGCCGCTATGTCTGCCGCGCTCAGAAGTTTCGGGTCGGGCTTGGGGGCTTCGGTAACGGTGGGGTCTGCCACTCTTACTACTTTTGGCTCCGAGGTGGGAAGGGCGGTGGGCTGCTCCGTGGTAGTAACAGTTGTTACCGTAGTGGTGGTCTGCGTAGTTGTGGTGGTGGTCGTGGTGGTGTCGTCGTTAACTACTACGTCCACGGTCTCCACGGTAGGCTCTACGGTGTGCTCCACAACCTTGGTTTCCGTTACTGTGGTGGAAACAGGCTCGGCGGCTACTTCTACGGCAACTGGCTCCGCTGTTTCGGTGGGGGAGGGGGCTGCTGCAACCGGCTCCGTTGTTACGGGTTCGTCCTCAAAGACGAAATCTACCGTGCCGTCGGATGCCTCTTGGATTATTTTTTCTACGCCTTTAAACTCAATGCCGTATTTGGCGATGAGGGCTACAATCTCTTTGGAGAGGATGGCTGTGGGGGTGATGGCGTTTTCCTGCTTGATGCGGAGCGACCAGTTTTCCCACCAATTCTTCTCCTCCGGCGAAAATTCGAGCGGCATCATGAGAACCCATTGTTCGATTTTGTTGGCTTTCATGTACGGCAGGTTGTCGTTGAGGGCTTTGCGAATCTGACCTTTGCGGGAGTTGGAAACGCCGTCGAGGAAGTATTTGGGCAGGTAGATGATGCACTTCCTGTCCAGTGTCTTGTCCTCGGTGTTCTGTTTTTCGATAATGGTGTCGGAGTTTTTGGCGATGAAGTCGGGGTAGTGTTTCTTCATTATCGCCTCGCAAAGCATGGCAAACCCTTGACGGGCTTCCTGCTCGTTGCTGTAACTGCTCTTGAAATCGTCCCAATTAAATTCCATAATCTTATGTATATCAATAATTTCGTTATGAGGATGTTTTTTCCGTGATTGTAATGCACAAATATAAAATGTTTTGTTGAAATATACAAAGAATATTTATAAAAAATTTTCGCAAAAAAATAGCCGTGCAATTTTGGCAGCACGGCTAAAAGGTTATGGTAATGTATGATATGGAGTATTATTTCAAGCAATAATTGGTAGTTATTTAATCCAACCGTTCATCCTCATCCATTTCTCGCAGGCGTCATGCCAAAATGCCTGAGTGTCTGTGGGATTCTTTACGCGAAGACCATGGTCGCCTTGTGCGTAGAGGTGGAGTTCGCATTGTACGTCGTATTGGCGCAGGGCGTTGGCGTACAGGATGCTGTTGACGTAGGGAACGAGTTTGTCGTCCAAGGCGTGAACGAGAAACGCGGGCGGCGTGTCTTTGGTTACTTGCAAGTGGCTCGAATAGCGGTCGGTGGTGGGCATGTCGGCGTCCTTGCCGATAAGTGCCTCGCGTGTGCCGGCGTGTGTGTATTTTGGGTCGAGGGTTATCACGGGGTAGATGAGGATGGAGAAGTCGGGGCGCGCACTCACGTTGTATTCCGACTTATATACATCGTCGTTGTAGTGGGTGGAGATTGTGGACGCCAAGTGTCCGCCCGCCGAGAAGCCGATGACGCCAATCTTCGAGGGGTCTATGCCGTACTCCTTGGCGTTGGCGCGGACGTAGCGAATCGCTTGCTGAACGTCCTGCAACGGGCCATTCTTGCGATCCTTCATGGTCTGGTCGCTGGGGAGGCGGTATTTGAGCACAAATGCAGAAATGCCCTGGCTACTGAGCCATTGGGCGGTCATCGTGCCTTCAAACATGTACGTCAGTCCCGCGTATCCGCCGCCGGGGCATACGATTATCGCCGTGTTGCTGCTGGAGTTGGCGGCGGGGTAGTAGGCGAGGGAAGGGCGGTCAACACTCGTGATCCAAAATTGGTTGCCGTCTTTTGGCTCTGGGGCGGTGCCGATTTTGCCCGGAATGTCGCCTTTGAAAAGTTCGATTGTCTTGGCGGGTTCGGGGACGTTTGCTGGTCCCTGCGCAAAAGCGTTGCCGCCGGTGGCGAGTAAAGTCGCCGCAAATAATGTCAGTAATTGTCTTTTCATTGTAGTTTTATAGAAAAAATATTGTTTGGTTATTGTGCTGATTCGTCGTCAGTTCCGATAGCGATTGCGTTGCGTTCCTTTAAGTTGTATTTGAGGTAATAATAATATAATCCAGATGCGAGTCCGGGGGAGATTGTTACCGATTCGCCCGATACGGGGAGCGTCATGAGCGGAGTCTTGACCCTCGGCGAACATAAATAAAGTGTGTCGGGCTTGACGGGCGCGGAGAATATGATGTCGAATGGAGTTTCCGGCTCAAAGTCGAAGAACCCTTTTGCTGACGCACTCTGTATCATTTTGGAGAACTCAGCCGGCATTTCGTAATATCCTTTGTCGAGGCTTTTTGCGCTGAGTATGCCCATCGAGCGTTTGCGCGGCGTGGAAGGTTGGTCGGCGGAGGCAACGGATGACGGGTCGCCGTTGGTGTTGTTGCCGTCCGACTTGATAAAGAGCGGTATCGCTAAGGCAGTTATAAGGCATGCCGCCGCCGCCAATATTATGGTGCGTATGGTTTTGTTGGAGGAGGCGGACGATGTTTTTTGGGCGTTTTTTGGGAACTGTATCACCACACCTTGCCCTTGCGACGCTTCGGCAGCAATCTCGGCTATTTCTATACATTCGGCCGCCAATTGGTCGTCGTCGGCGAGCATTTGCAGTTCCTCGTCGCTTATGTTGACGGGTCGCCCGTTGAGATAGTCGGCGAGCCTCGCTTTTTGGTTATGGTCTAATGTCTTCATGGCGTAATGCTTTAAGTAACGTTGTATAATATGTTAACTATCAAGCGTACATGAGTTCCATCAAAATTGCGAGCGAGTCGCTGTCGTACTTGGAGCGGCTGCCGGAGTTCATGCGCTTGATTATCTGGTCTATCTTGTTGCCGAGCCAAATCCTGATGGCGTCGGGCTTGTTTTGCGAGCCTTCCACGAGGTTGGTGATTTGGCAAAGGCGGGCGTAGATGTCCTTGTTGGCTGCCTCTACGTCTGCGGGGGCGTTGAGGTACTGATGTGCGCCGTTGTCGGGTCTGCCGTCGAGGTATTCTGCAAACTCCTCGTCGGTAACTTGCAGTCGGTTGATTTTTTTGAGGCACATCATGATTTTTGCCTTGTCCTTGCCCATAGTCGCCATCACGCGGCGGAAGTGGCTCTTCTCGTTTTCGATGATAGCCTTTTGCTCCGGCGACGGCGAGCGGTCAAACTCGGTGATGGTCGCCTTTTCGATATCGACGGTTTCCACGTCGGATTTTTTGGACGCCCTCAAAACTTCGAGCATCATCATCCTCAGCACGCTCGACATGTAAGTCTGCGGCTGCGCCTCGCCTTTGTAAAGGCTCTCGATGTGTTCCTTCTTCGCCAAATATTTGGCGCGGAGCGTCTGCGTCATGTCGTCGTAGTCTTCCGGGGCGATGCCGCCAGAGCGGATAAACTTCTTCACGATTATCGACGTGATCTTGTTGAGCAATTCTGTTGAAAACGGGTTCATGGTAAAAAAAATAATGTGTTATGTTTTCCAACTGCAAAAATAAACACAATTATTGTTTTACCGATGTTTTTTTTGCTTTAATTGTTGTTTTTTTGCGTTGAAAGTGAAATGTTTTTTTTGCAAATGTCGCAAAGCCGCTCTTTTGTTACTATTTTGTAGAAAAATGTTACATATTTGACAGCGTTTGGGTTTGTTTTTTTGGGCGGAATGTGTATATTTGCATTACAAATTATATCCAAAACTTAATATTTATAAAAAGATGAAACGAGGATTGTTCCTACTATTGATGGCGGTTTTTTGCTCGGTGCTAACGGCTACCGCGCAGACCTCCAATCTGTGGCTCAACTGCCCGGAAAAGCCGATTGCCTCGGCGACGCTGTACTGCAACATCCCAGACAAGTCGCAGGATGCTGGCACTAAGACGGTGATTGCCAACGAATTTGCCGCACTTGCGCAACAGTTGAAGGTTGCCAAGTCGCCCAAGGACAAGAATATCAATTATGAGGTTCTTATCGACAATACAGTCGATGTGGGTGCCGAGGGTTTCTCGGTGGAGTCCAACGACAAAGGCGGCTACACCATCAAAGCCAAGACTGCTGCGGGCGCATTGTACGGCACTTATTCGCTGATGAGGGCTTATAAGATTGGCAAACCGATGCAGAAGTGGACTGATATGCCGCGTTTTCAAGTGCGCATCCTCAACCATTGGGACAATCCCGACGGCAGCGTGGAGCGCGGATATGCGGGAAGGTCGATTTGGTTCGACGGCGGCAAAATCAACTTCCGCTCCGACATCGAGACCTACGCCCGTGCCAATGCTTCTGTGGGTATCAACGGCACTGTAATTGACAATGTGAACGCCGACCCGAAGGTGCTCGACAAGGAAATCCTCTCCGGCGTTAAGACCATCGCCGACCGTCTCCGTCCTTATAATATTAAGGTATATCTCGCCGTCAACTTCTCATCCCCGGCGGCGTTGGGCGGTCTCAAAACTTCTGACCCCTTAGATAACGACGTGATTGACTGGTGGAAAAAGAAGGTGGACGAAATCTATACTTTAATACCAAATTTCGGCGGCTTCCTCGTAAAAGCCAACAGCGAGGGTCTGCCCGGCCCGATGGATTTTGGTCGCACTCATGCCGACGGCGCAAACATGTTGGCAAAGGCGTTGAAACCACACGGCGGCATCGTGATGTGGCGAGCCTTTGTGTATAATCCGCAGGGCGGCGACCGTGCCAAACAGGCTTACGAGGAGTTCATGCCTTTGGACGGCAAGTTTGACGACAACGTGATTATCCAGATAAAGAATGGCCCGGTGGATTTTCAACCGAGAGAGCCGTTCTCGCCGCTCTTTGGCGCGATGAAGAAGACGCAGACCATGGCGGAGTTGCAGATTACACAGGAATATCTCGGTTACAGCGACCACCTTTGTTACCTTGCAACAATGTGGAAGGAGTTTATGGATTATCCTACATTCCACGGTAATCAATCTGTGGTGCAAACTACTCTCAATCAAAAACTTACCGCTTTCTCTGCCGTTGCCAACACCGGCACGATGAAGAATTGGTGTGGTTACGTGATGGCGCAGGCCAACTGGTATGCCTTCGGACGTTTGGCTTGGAATCCGTGGATTTCGGCGCGTCAAATCGCCAAGGAATGGGTGATGCAGACTATTACAAAAGACGAGAAGGCTGTCAATACAATTTGCGACATCATGATGGAGAGCCGCGAAGCCGTTACCAACTATATGACCCCGCTCGGACTTCATCACTTGATGGGCTGGAGCGACCATTGGGGTCCTGAGCCGTGGACTTCGATACCCGGTGCGCGTGAGGATTGGCTGCCCCGCTATTATCACAAGGCAGACAAGTATGGTCTTGGTTTCAACCGCTCGTCCCAAAATGGCGGCTCTAACGCCGTGGAGCAATACCAAGAGCCGCTTCGCTCGATGTACGACGACCCAAGGCTTTGTCCAAAGGAAATGGTGCTGTGGTTTCATCATTTACCTTGGAATTATTGTTTCAACGACGGCAAGACGTTGTGGCAGTCGCTCAACGACCATTACAACGGCGGCGTGCAGCAAGTAGTAAATTTCCAAAAAACTTGGCAATCGCTAAAAGGCTCTGTGCCTGAGTCAATCTTTAAAGAAGTTGAAGGAAAACTTGAAGTGCAACTCGATGAGGCTCAATGGTGGCGCGACGGTTGTATGCAATACTTCCAGACGTTCTCCAACATGCCGCTCCTCTTTGCGCCCAAATACACATTGGAGCAATGCAAGGCAAAACTCCGCACCAAGTCGTATGTGGAGAGGCAGAAAGATTAAAAACATATAATATGAGAAGATTATACATATTTTTGATTGCCCTTTTGTGGTCAATCGTCGCCGTGGCGCAGCCGCCGAAGATTGTCAAGAAGGGCAACGCCTATCAGATGATGGTGAACGGCAAGCCGTTTCTCATGCGGGCGGGCGAGATTGGCAATTCGTCGGCATCCACGGCAGAATGGCTCAGGACGCACGTCTGGCAGCAACTTGTGGACGCCAACATCAACACCGCGCTCGTGCCGGCGTATTGGGATTTGATAGAGCCGGTGGAGGACAATTTTAATTTTTCGCTCATCGACAGTGTTATCATCGGCGCGAGAAAACACGATATGAAGGTGGTTTTCCTGTGGTTTGGCGCGTGGAAAAATTCTATGTCGTGCTATGCTCCGGCGTGGGTCAAGAAGGATACCAAGCGTTTTCCGCGCACCGAAGACCGCGAAGGGCGGCGTCAGGAAATTTTGTCGCCCTATTCGCACGAAGTTCTCAACGCCGACAGGAAGGCATTCGTCTCGTTGCTTGACCACATCAAAAAAATCGACACGCAATACACCGTGATAATGATTCAGGTGGAAAACGAAATCGCAATGCTCCCCACGCCCCGCGACTATTCCAAATTGGCGACGCAGATATGGAAGGCAACAGTGCCTACCGCGCTCACCAATTACCTCAAAGACCACAAGGATCAACTCTCGCCGCACATCAAGAAATATTGGAACGGCAGCACTTTTGGCACGTGGAGCGAGGATTTTGGCGACGACGACTATGCGCAGGAGATTTTTACGGCGTGGAGTTTTGCGGCATACACCAACGAACTCGCCAAGGCGGGCAGCAAGGTATATGATATTCCGATGTACGTCAATTGCGCGCTCAACCGTCCTAACCGCAAGCCCGGCGAATATCCGGCGGGAGGGCCGTTGCCGCATCTGATAGACGTTTGGAAAGCCGGTGCGCCGAGGATCCAGATGCTCAGCCCCGATATTTATTTTGGCGATTTCAAGGCGTGGACCAAGCCTTATCACCGCGCAGACAATCCGTTCTTTATCCCCGAACACCAATACGACGCAACCGCCGGAGCCAAAGCACTTTACACTTTTGGCGAGTACCACGGGTTGGGGTTTAGTCCTTTTGCGGTGGAGACCAAACAAGCGGACTTCACGCCACCGGTTTTGGGTGTTACCATCGACCTCGAAGCCGAAAAAGCCAAGCAAAACAAGGATGTTACCATCCCCGCCGCGTATAATATTATAAAGTGTATCGAACCCGAAATCGTCGCCGCGTGTGGCACAAGACGCATGAGGGCGGTGTTGCTCGATTCTGTCAACTATGCCGACACGTTGGTAATAGGTGATTATCAGATAATTGCACGGCACGACAACCTACTTGGATGGACGCCGCAGAGCCGAAAGCCCGGTTGGAATACCAACGCCGCTATCATCATCAACACTTCCGGCGACAATTTCGTCGTTGCAGGTACGGGCGTGGTGCTTACTTTCAAGACGTTGGAACCCCAAAAAACTACTGCCGGAATCCTCAGCATAGAGCAAATCGCCACCGACGGCACGGGGCGCACGTTGCGCATACTTAATGGCGACGAAGACCACCAAGGACGGCACGTTAGGATAACGGACGGCGAATGGGGCATACAGAAATTTTCGTTGTACAAATACTAAAACTATGAGATTTTAAAATGAAGAGACTTTCACTTATTTTGATTGTGCTTGCGCTCACGTGTCAGTGGGCGATGGCGCAGTACGTCAATTTTGACAAGACGAAGGGCGGTTTTGACCTCTCCAAGTGCAGCATCAACTATGCCGACGACGAGTGGGAGGGCGTGAAACTCGCCGCCCAAAACCTCCAGGAGGACATCTACAAGGTAACGGGCGCACGTCCCGCTCTCAACAATCAAAATGCCGAGTACAAGTTGGTAGTTGGCACTATCGGCAAGAGCAAGACCACCGACGACCTCATCAAAAAACAGAAGTTGGACGTCGCCAAGGTGCGCGGACAGTGGGAGTCGGGCATGATAACGAGGCTCGACGACAAGACCGTGGCAATCTTGGGTGCTGACAAGCGCGGCACCATCTTCGCCATTTACGACATCAGCCGCAATATTGGCGTGAGTCCGTGGTATTTTTGGGCTGACGTGCCTGTGGAGAAGCACAATTTTGTAGCCCTCGATGTCAACAATGCAGTTGTGTTCCCCTCGCCAAAAGTGCAGTACCGTGGCATCTTCCTCAACGACGAAGCACCCTGTCTCAGCACTTGGGTCAAGAATACTTTCCCCGACGAGAAATGCCCCACCGCAATCCCCGCGCTGGCGAAAGGTATGAACAGTCATTTCTACGCAAAGGTGTTTGAACTCTTGCTCCGTCTCAAAGCCAACTTTATGTGGCCCGCTATGTGGGGCAACGCTTTCTACGCCGACGACACCAACAACAGCAAGACCGCCGATATGATGGGCATTGTGATGGGCACGTCGCACCACGAACCTATGGCGCGAAACCATCAGGAATGGGTGCGCAACCGCGACAAAAACGGCGTTTGGGACTACGCAACCAATCAGAAGGTAATTGACCAGTTTTTCCGCGAGGGCATCCGCCGCAGCAAGGACAACGAGGACATCATCACTATCGGTATGCGTGGCGACGGCGACGCTCCGATGGGCGGCAAGGAAGGCCACGACGACGAGTTTCAGCGTCAGGTGGAGAAAAACAAGAAGTTGATGGAGCGCATCTTCGACAATCAGCGCAAGATAATCGCCCAGGAGACCGGCAAGCCCGCCGCACAGCGTCCGCAGGTATGGGCGTTGTACAAGGAAGTGCAGGATTTTTACGACGCGGGTCTCAAAGTGCCTGACGACGTTACCATTTTGCTCAGCGACGACAACTGGGGCGACATCCGCCGCGTGCCAGACGCACAGAGAAAGGGCGGTTGGGGTATTTATTACCACGTTGACTACGTGGGCGCACCCCGCAATTCCAAGTGGCTCAATATCACTCAAACTCAGCAAATGTTTGAGCAACTTTCTCTGGCATACGACTTTGGCATCGAAAAACTTTGGGTGCTCAATGTCGGCGACCTCAAACCGATGGAATACCCCATCCAACTTTTCTGCGATATGGCTTACGAGCCTAAGACTTACAATCTCCAAAACGTTACCAACCACACCGAAAAATTCTTTGAGAGTATCGTAGGCAAGGAGTTTGCCAAGGAAGCCGCAAGGATTTACAACCGCAACTGTCAGTATATGGCGCGTGTAACTCCCGAAATGATGGACGCCCGCACTTACAATGTGCAGACAGGCGAATTTAAGATGGTGGCAGACGAATATGCGCGTCTCGAATCGGAGGCGTTGCGTCTGTGGCTTCTCCTGCCCGAAAGGTACAAGGATGCTTATTATCAGTTGATTCTGTTCCCCGTGCAGGCGATGGCAAACCTCTACGACATCTATTACGCCCAAGCAATGAACCGCTATTGCGCCAACAACAACGACCCCGATGCCAACTATTGGTCTGACCGTGTTTCTGAGTGTTTTAAGCGCGATTCCATCCTCTGCGCTCAGTACAACCACGACATTGCCAATGGCAAGTGGAATGGTATGATGATTCAGAAGCATATCGGTTACCGTATTTGGAACGACAATTTCCCGCACGATATGTTGCCGGAGACCAAGCGTGTTGCCGAGGGGCAGCAAGGCGGATTCACTTTTGAGCCGGGCAACGGATATGTTGCTATGGAGGCTGAGCATTATTATTCCGCCAATGCCGCCGACGGTGTCAATTGGACTGTCTATCCCTATTACGGTCGCACCCGCAGCGCAGTGGCTCTCACTCCTTACACCAAGCCCGTCGGCAATTCGTCGTTGACTTACCGTTTCAAGTTGCCGGAAGGTTACGCCGATTCCATCAAGGTTCATGTAATTGTTAAATCGACCCTCGACTTTCAAAATGTCGGTGGCCACGAATATACAGTTGCCGTGGACGGCGGCGCAGCCAAGACTGTCAATTACAATTCCGACCTCCTCGACAAACAGCCTTACGCCTACACGACTTATTATCCCACAATCGCCCGCCGCGTAGTGGAGAAGGTGGTATCGTTGAAGGTTAACAAATCCGACGTTCATACGCTCACAATAACGCCCAAACATTCGGGAATTGTATTCGAGAAGGTGGTGATTGACTTCGGAGGATACAAGGGCGAGTATCTGTTTGGAAGGGAAAGCGAGGTGAAAAGGTAGGGAGATATTGATGTGTATTGATATTTCCGTGTATTAAAGTTTGGAAAATGGTATTCTATAACCGCGTCCATTATAATGCGTTATCGTATGATGGGCGTGGTTATAGATACAAAAAAAGTGTTTGGAAACATTATTTTTGTAGCAAAAAAAGTGTTTCCAAACATTATTTTTGTAGGGAAAAAAGTGTTTGGAAACATTTTTTTTTATTATCTTTGCATCGTCAACCAATAACATTAAAGGCTATGGAAGAGAAGATAGACTACCTTTACGACCTGCTCAACAGACATCTGTCGGTGACGCCTCTCGGTTTCCAGCGGTATATGCACAAGGAAATCGATTGGAACGACACGTTAATCGGCATCAAAGGTCCAAAAGGATGCGGCAAGTCAACGCTTTTGCTGCAACATATCAAACAAAATTTCAAAGGCGACGACCTGCACAAGGTACTTTATATGTCGCTGGACAATCTGTGGTTCAGTAGCAACAACATTATCGAAATCATTGATTATCATTACACTCACGGCGGCACGCACGTCTTTATCGACGAAATCCATTATTACAAGCATTGGCAGACGCTCCTGAAAAACCTTTACGACAACTGCCCCGGCTTGCACATTGTATATACCGGCTCGTCGATGTTGCAAATAGACCGGCACGAGGGCGACCTTTCACGGCGGCAGACTATGTACACAATGTGCGGATTGTCTTTTAGGGAATTTCTTGAATATGAGAATGTTATCAAATATCCAGCAGTAGATCTTGACTCTATACTCAAAAATCACGTTGACATTGCAACTGAAATTTGTGGCACAATCAAAGTACTTGAATATTTTAAGAAATATCTTGAAGTTGGATATTATCCTTTTTACAAAAACGTCCACAAGGGTTATTATCAGCGGTTGCAAAGTGTTGTGAACCAAGTAATTGAAATTGACTATCCCAACATTGACGAGGTAACGGTAGCCACTATCAGGAAGACCAAAAAACTTCTTATGTTGCTTGCGGAGCGGGTGCCGCAACTTCCTAAGATGAACGAGCTTTACCGGGAATTGGAGACCGACAGAAATCAAGGTCTGCGGATGCTTTATGCCTTGCAACGGGGCGGCTTGTTGCAACTTCTGAGCAGCCACATCAAAAGTCCCGACCAAATGTCGCGGCCTGACAAGATTTATCTTGACAATCCGACCCTGATGTATGCCCTCACGCAGCACATAGACACTGGCACGTTGCGGGAGACGTTTTTTATGAACCAACTTTCCCAAAATCACGAAGTCAACTATCCGACCTCTGGCGACTTCTTGGTGGACAAAAAATACACTTTTGAAGTAGGCGGCAAGGGCAAATCCTTCGACCAAATCAAAGACCTGCCCAACAGTTATTTAGCCATCGACAACATTGAAATCGGCAGAAAGAATAGAATACCGCTGTGGGTGTTCGGAATGATGTATTGAGGGGGGACTCAGGAAACGAAGGAGGGGAGTGTCATCCTTTCCTTCCATATCCCTCAACTGCATACAGCGGCACATTCTCCATCCAATCTTGGTCTATATACGGACGCATTGAAAACCTTGCAGCCTTGAAATTTCGGTCTTTAAATTCATAGTTGACGAAGGTGGAGAGCGATTTGCTTTTGACGTTTTCTTCGGCTTTTACCTCGACGGGGACGATGCGGTCGGAGGTTTGATAAAGGAAGTCGATTCCCATCGTTGATTTTTCTTTGGAATAATAATAAACGGAATTGTAACCCGCCGCCTTCAATTGTTGTAGCACGTAATTTTCTGTAAATGAGCCTTTGAACTCTATGAAAGCATTGGTTCCAAGGAGCATAGCATTAGGATTGGCCTCCGACATGCACGCCAAAAGACCGCAGTCAAGCAAGAAAAGTTTGAATGCGGACGAATCGGCATAAAATTTCAATGGCATCGATGGGTCGCTCACTCGTTCCACTTTATATACCAAACCCGCATCCACAAGCCACTGAATGGATTCTTCATACGTAGATGCCCTTGCGCCCTTCGACACCGCGCCAAAGATGAACTTCTTGTTTTCTCTCGCCAACTGTGCGGGGATGTTGTTCCAAACACGGCGTATATTTTCGGCTTGCGTCTTGGTGTGCTTGGCAAAATCGCGTTCGTATGCGTCGAGAATTTCTTGTTGAACATTCCGCACCAATGTAGTATCGTTGGTTTCTATGTAAGTCTTTACCGCTTCGGGCATTCCACCGGTAAAATAATATTGGCGCAGAAGTTCGGTAAAGGTTTCATTCATCGCCTTCATCGAGTCCCATTCCAATCTGTCGATTATTTCCACAAATCCATTTTTGCCTTTTGCGGCGAGAAATTCCGAAAAACTCATTGGATACATCCTAAGCGTTTCCACTTTGCCCACTGGATACGACTCGTCGCTGCGGAGCGAAATGCCCAACAACGAACCCGCCGCAACAACGTGAAGTTCAGGCTGATCCTCACAAAAATATTTCAACGATGC
>JAEEGL011549688.1_pt1 | contig 22381 bp, 9 predicted proteins | sample 9134231 | NCBI WGS metagenome assembly JAEEGL01 (sample SAMN16246548, study PRJNA631951) | gut metagenome | biome: gut microbiome; feature: rumen; material: fiber-attached | host: Bos | place: Iran: Karaj | collected 2018-10
ACTACGGCAAGGTGGCTGAACTCCGTTACGGCAAGATTCAGGAAGCCGAAAGCCGCATCAAAACGGCCGAACAGGCACTCAACGCCAACGGAGCAAGCATGATTGACGACACCGTCACCGAGGACGACATCGCCGAGGTGGTAAGCCGCTGGACCGGAATACCCGTCACCAAGATGCAACAATCCGAACGCGACAAACTCCTCCACCTCGAGGAAGAGCTCCACAAGCGAGTCATCGGTCAGGATGAAGCCATTCAGGCCGTCAGCGATGCCATCCGTCGTTCACGTGCCGGGCTCCAGGACCCCAAGCGCCCTATCGGCAGCTTCATCTTCATGGGTACTACAGGCGTCGGCAAAACCGAACTCGCGAAAGCGCTCGCCGACTACCTCTTCAACGACGAGAATATGATGACACGAATCGACATGAGCGAGTATCAGGAGAAATTCTCCGCAACCCGACTCATCGGAGCGCCTCCGGGATACGTTGGCTACGACGAGGGCGGACAACTCACCGAAGCCATCAGGCGTAAGCCCTACTCCGTAGTACTCTTCGATGAAATCGAAAAAGCACATCCCGACGTCTTCAACGTCCTCCTCCAGGTGCTCGACGATGGCCGACTCACGGACAACAAAGGCCGCACGGTCAACTTCAAGAACACCATCATCATCCTCACCTCCAACCTGGGCTCTCAGCTCATACGCGAGAACGAGGAGAAAGGCGTGGACCGCGAACAGACCAAGCGGCAAGTCTTCGACCTGCTCAAGCAGACCATACGGCCCGAGTTCCTCAACCGTATCGACGAGACAATCATGTTCACTCCGCTCAACCAGGAGATGATTGAACAGGTGGTTGGACTGCAAATCAGCGCTATACGCCACATGCTCGGACGTCCTATGGAGCAAGGCGGATCAGGCATTGACCTCCGCGTTACCGATGATGCCATCCGATACATTGCCAAGGAAGGCTATGACCCGCAGTTCGGTGCTCGTCCTGTCAAAAGGGCGTTGCAACGACTCGTCCTCAACGAACTTTCCAAGAGCATCATTGCCGGCAAGATCAACCCGGCCAAGCCTGTCATCGTGGACATGCACAACGGAGAACTTGGCTTCGCCAACTGATGCTTCTGTGACCTGTTTTTTCATATTTTATTGCTCTTTGACACTTTTTCGTGCATTTTCAACACAAAATGCTTGCATATGTCAAAAAAAAGCAGTACCTTTGCGCCCGAAAACGTTTTTTAACATACGCATAACGGTACAAAAGCGAATATGAAACTACAGAAAGATAACATCGAAGCCGTCTTGGCCGAGATGACAGTTCGAGAAAAAGCAACCATCATTGTAGGGGCAGGATGGGGAAGTCTCTTTGAAGGCTTCCACCTGCCCTTTTGTCATGGACATCGTGTGCCCGGTGCTGCCGGAGAAACGCGGCCCATCGAGCGCCTGGGCATCCCGTCTATTGTGCTCGCAGACGGACCTGCCGGAGTTCGCATCAAGCAATCCGGAGCAACGGCCTTCCCCGCTGCTGTATCCCTCGCTTCTTCACGTGACCCCAAACTTCTCGAAGAAGTGGGCAAAGCGCTGGGTGAAGAAGCACGCGCCTTCGGCGTAGATGTGCTCCTCGCGCCCGGAATGAACCTCATGCGAAACCCGCTCTGCGGACGCAATTTCGAGTACTACTCCGAAGATGCGGAACTCAGCAGCGAAATGGCCGCCGCCATGATCCGCGGTATTCAGTCCGCAGGAGTCGCTGCTACACCCAAACACTATGCCCTCAACAATCAGGAAACCAATCGCTTCCACAACAACGTCATCATCGACGAAAAACCCATGCGCTCGGTCTATCTCGAGAACTTCCGCCGCGCCATCGCCGAAGCCAAACCCTGGGCAATCATGGCCTCTTACAACAGCGTCAACGGAACGCCCGTGCAGCAGAACAAACATCTCCTCACGGACATTCTCCGCGATGAGTTCGAATTCGATGGCGTAGTCCTTACAGATTGGCTCAAACACAAGAATCCCGCAGAGAAAATAGCCGCCGGCGTCGACCTCCTCATGCCCGGCTCCAACTCCAATATCCGCAGCATCTGCCGCGCTGTTCGAAGTGGCAAACTCTCCGAAACACGCCTCAACGAAGCCGCACGCCGAGTGCTTCAACTCATCGTCAAGACGCCTACCTTCAATTCTTCATCCAAAGCAGGTCAACTGACCCAAACTCAGAAAGAAGCCCACGCGGCACTTTCACGCCGCGCTGCTGCTGCCGGATGCGTGCTCCTCAAAAACGAAAACAACGCCCTTCCTATCGCTCCTGACGCCAAGAAAATAGGCCTTATGGGCGTTCATTCATACAACACAATATGTGGCGGTATAGGCAGCGGATTCGTCAACTGCGAACACCGTATTTCGCTCTACGATGCCTTCAAAGCACGCGGATTCCGACTCAATGGACGCTCCGAAGAAACATACACTGCCGTTTTGGAGAAAAAAGGCAACCTCGTCAAACCCGCCGGATTGGGATGCGTAACCAAGTATATGGCCGAACCCGTGTACAAAGAGTTCCGCTTCTTCTCCGAGGATTGCGTACACAACGTTGTGGACCTTGCCGATGCTGTCATCGTCACTATTAGCCGACATGCAGGAGAAGGCGTGGATTGCAAACTCGAGAAAGGCTCTTACTACCTCACCGACGCCGAGATGGAACTCCTCCGCTCTATGTCCAGACGTTGTCTGCATGACGAAAAGCAACTCATCGTCGTCCTCAACGTCGCACATCCGATTGAGACGGATTCTTGGAGCAGTTTTGCCGACGCAATCCTCCTTGTTTGGCTGCCCGGACAAGAGGCCGGACACGCTATTGTAGATGTCCTCACGGGCGCTGTGAAGCCTGCAGGCAAACTGCCGGTTACTTGGCCCCTCAAATACGAAGACCTCCCCTCTGCTGCCAATTTCCCCGCTTGCTCCAAGGACAACAAACCCGTCAAAACACCCGACGGCATCAAGGACTTCGACTACACACGCTACGCCGAAGGCGACCAAATAGGTCACTACTACTTCGATGAGCACCCCGAAATCCCCGTTGCCTTTCCCTTCGGCTTCGGCCTGACCTACTAAGCCTATTGTCTTATTGGTCTTATTAGTCCAATTAGTCCTATAAGCCCCGGTCCCATTGGTCCTATAAGTCCATTAGTCCTATTGTCCTCATCACCCCCACAAAAAAAGCAGTCTCAAACGAGGCTGCTTTTTTTGTCTTTCCTGTCAATGATTAACCATGAACCCTTAACCATGAACCATTAACCATTAACCATTAACCATGAATCCTTCTTACCGTTTCTTTTCCAACAGCAACGTGCGGGTCGGCTGGTCGCAAACCTCGCTCGGACCGTAGTACTGAATCGGACCCGGGTAGATGTAGCTCGTGTGAGCGTCAGCCCAAAGTTCGCGCTTCGAAGCAAAATACTTGAACGGCTCGCCTTCCAGATCTACCAGTGCCTTCTGGATAACCGGTTTCATCTTGCCGGCACGCTTTTCCATGTTCATCATCATCGTGATAGGAATACCGCCTGCCTGCCATTCATTGGCCGGAGTAGTCAGGTTCTGCACAATAGCCATATAACCCGTCTTGCCCTCTGCAATCAGCCAGGAAGCTGTGCGACCCAGCGAGTAGCAGTAGTCCGCATCAAAATTGGATGGAATAGCGCAGCGGCCTTCATAGCCGAAGAAGTGGTTCAGTGCCGCAAACTTGCCCTTAAACGTGCCTTCTCCCTTCATGATGGCCAGCTTCTTCGCAACCATCTCGATGAGCAGTTTCTCCGTCTCAATCTGGCTTACCATCACGTTGCCGTGAGGATCACGGTCCAGCGTCAACTGGCGTGCAATACCCTTCGGCAGATCGCGGTACAACTGACTGCTCTCATGAGTCAGCTTGGCCTTTACATACTGACGCTTCTCGTCGTCGCTTTCCAGCGAGTTGAACTCCTCGTTGTTGGCCAGCAAATCATTCAACTCCGCAATCAGTCTGCGCATTGCCGGAATAAACTCAATCAGACCTTCCGGAATCAGGATAGTACCGAAATTCAGTCCTGCGTCAGCACGATCTACAATCACCTTAACAATCTGATCTACAATGTCGTTCAAGGTCATTTCCTTGGCCTCAACTTCCTCCGAGATAATACAGATGTTCGGCTGTGCCTGCAGTGCACATTCCAGCGCAATATGGCTGGCGCTACGGCCCATCAAACGAATGAAGTGCCAGTATTTCTTGGCCGAATTGGCGTCACGCTGCAAGTTTCCAATCAACTCACTATAAACCTTGCAAGCCGTGTCAAAACCAAAACTCGTCTCAATCTGCGCGTTCTTCAGGTCGCCGTCAATGGTCTTCGGGCAGCCAATCACCTGAATACCTGCGTTCTTCTGCTGATAGTACTCAGCCAACACGCATGCGTTGGTGTTCGAGTCGTCACCGCCAATGATTACGATGGCCTTGATATTCAGTTTCTTGCAGGCTTCAATACCCTTGTCGAACTGCCATGTCTCTTCCAATTTGGTTCGACCCGAACCGATGATGTCAAAACCGCCGGTGTTGCGGTATTCGTCGATGATGTTGCTCGTCAACTCCAGATAGTTGCCCTCAATCAGACCGCTCGGACCGTTCAGGAAACCGTAAAGTTTGTTGTTCGGATTCAATTGCTTCAAACCGTCAAACAAACCGGCAATCACGTTGTGCCCGCCGGGAGCCTGACCACCCGACAGGATGACGCCTACGTTCATCTCCGGGAACGCTTTCTTCTCACCCGGAACAAGCGAAATTACAGGCAGACCGTAGGTGTTCGGGAACAGCTTCTTGATCTCTTCCTGATCTGCCACCGACTGGGTCTTCTCGCCTTCTTTGATAGCTACGAAACCTTGCAGCGCTACCGGCATTTTCGGCTGGTAATTGCTGCGTGCAATTTGTAAAGGACTTTTCTGCATAATACTTTATATATAATTCTTAACTTTCAACTCTTAACCATTAACCCTTAACCGTTAACCATTAACCATTAACCATTAACCATTATCTCTCCCCTTGTATAATCTTCAGCAACGCTTCCACTGCTTCTTCCTGCGGAATGTTCTTCAGCACGCATTCTTTCCCTCTGTACAGGCTTATCTTGCCTCTGCCTGCTCCTACATAACCGTAGTCGGCATCAGCCATCTCACCCGGACCGTTCACTATACAGCCCATCACCGCGATCTTCAGCCCTTTCAAATGGCCTGTTGCGGCACGAACCTCGCGAATCACGTCCTCTATATTAAATAGCGTGCGCCCGCACGAGGGACAACTGACATACTCGGTCTTGTACCGAATTAGCCCCGCTGCCTGAAGAATATCTTTGCTCAGCACTTCCAATTTCTCCTTCGGAAAATGCGCATTCTCTATCTCTAATTGTTTCTTCCCGTCTTTCTCCAACAACCATTTGCCGCATTCTGCCGCTGTCTGCAACTGCATCAGTGCCCAGTCTGCCTGGTTGCTCCTGTAGATCAGTTTCTCGCCTTCTGCGGCCAAACTTACCCCGTGGTAACGAATACTCTCCGGGTCGGCAAAATAGTCTCTCAGCGCTCTCGCAACGGGAATCTCCGCCTCCGGAGCCTCACTCAGGCTTACGCGAATAGTGTCGCCTATGCCGTCAGCCAGCAGAGCACCAATACCTACAGCTGATTTGATCCTGCCGTCTTCACCTTCTCCGGCTTCCGTCACGCCCAGATGCAGCGGGAAATGCATGCCTTCCTTGTCCATCTGCTTTACCAGCAACCTCACCGTCTCTGCCATGATTCGGGTGTTGCTCGCTTTGATAGACAGCACGATATTCGTGAACTGCTCGTCCACCGCCACGCGCAAAAACTCCATGCAACTCTCCACCATTCCCGCCGGAGTATCACCGTACCGCGACATAATCCTGTCACTCAGGCTGCCGTGATTCACACCGATGCGTAGTGCCGTTCCATGCGCCTTGCAGATGTCCAGCAACTTCACAAACCGTTCTCTTAGCCGTTGCAACTCAGCCTCATACTCCTCGTCCGTATATTCGATATGTTTGAACACACGTGCCGGATCTACGTAATTGCCCGGGTTGATTCGCACTTTCTCTACCCACTGCGCAGCCAGGTCCGCCACATTCGGATTGAAGTGTACATCTGCCACCAACGGCCCGAAAGCCTTTCCGTGTTTCTGTGATTCCGCAATTCCTTGCTCCCTAATCAACCTCAGACTCTCCGCCTCGCGCGAACCTTGCGTCGTGAAACGAACCAACTCCGCTCCCGCCTCAAAACAGCGCAGTGCCTGACTTACCGAAGCCTCTATATCGTTGGTGTCCGTGTTGGCCATCGTCTGGATACGAATAGGGAACGCCGAACCTATACATAGCGAACCCACCACCGAAGTGGTAGATTCGCGTCGGTTATAATTCAGTGATATGTCCTTACGACTTACCACCAGCAAACAACGTATTTTTCGTTAACGTGCTGATACCACTTTTGGTTCGTGGCACCACCCGAAAGAACCCAACTCTCGTACTCGGGATAACCCTGCGAGAAGTACAGCTTGTTCCAGATGTGACGGGTCAGCGTCGGGCACTTGAAGCCCCAAACGGCACCGTTGGTACCTGCGTAAGGAATGGTCGGATCCAGCGTACCTGCTGTCACACCTGTATTGTACTTCTCCATGGTCTTGCTTTGGGAAGCGGAAGGCGAGTATACGGGATCGTAGCCCTTCAGACCAATCACGGAGAAGTCTTTCTTCATGATGTAGAAGTTCTGATTCTGGGTGTTGACCACTGTGCTGATCATGTTCTGCTTAACTGCCTCACGCTCTTCCTGAGTCATCTCGATACGCGGTTTCATGTGGTAGATGACAGTCATCGTGAACAGACCGCCGGCTACGTTGATGTAACCCGGGATCACGTTGTAGAACTTCTGGTTCATGATCTGCGAGAACGGATAAGGCAGCGTCGGGTCGGTTGCCAACTCAGGATCATACTGGTTCTCGTCCGGACCACCCTTGAAACCGTAGGTCAGGTTGAACACCGTGTGGTTGGAGAAGCTGCCGTTCACATAGGTGTACTCTGCGTCAGCTCCCAAACCGGCACGCTGTTGACCCATAACCTCGAGTTTGGCCATCTCGACAATAGGATTCATCGGGTCGGTCTCGTGGTGACCCGACAGGTTCTGGAGTGTATTAACGGTAACGTTAGGCAGCTCTCCGTGAGGATTCTGGTAACTGTCAAGCGTATAGTACGTGTCAATGCTCTCCACATTGTTGGTGTTGAAGCCTTTCAACTGCAGACCTACACGGTACGGACCGTTATTCTGGTCGCTACCCACTGCACGGAGGTGAATAACCACCTTCACTTGCTCACGCCAGCCGTCACTCTCCAGCAACTCGTCCGGCATTACCTTGGCCTCGATATCATAGTCGATGACGCAATCGTCAAAGTCTTCGTCATAGGTTCCTCCCGTGTGAACGGTAGGCCAGCTGTCCTCGAAGAATACACAACCACTCGAGTGGTAGAACATCTGCTCCTGGTCGCTTGTGATATAGGAAGCAGGCTCGCCCAGCATGACGGTCTCCATTCCGGAGGGAGCCAGCATCGGTGCCAGTGCTGCAGCCTCGTAAGGCTCGGTGATCACGATATCATTCTTGGCAGAACCGGTCTGGTCGCCGTTGGGAACGAAGTCAGGATTGGTGCTTCCGCAGCTGCAGGAGCAACCCCAAGGCATGCAATACGGGCAGTTGCCGCAAGCGCTGCAGTAGTTGTATTTGTAACCCGTAACCACGTGGTCTTCGATGGTGTAGGCATCGTCCAGGAAGTAACCCTCACCTGCCACACCGCCGGCATAAGCGAACTTGTAGCGGAGCGTGTGGTTATGTGCCTCGTCGTAGAAGACAACGTCTTTCGGATAGGTCTTGGTGTTCTGCCAACCCGTTTCCTGACTGTTCTCCCATGCGAAGCTCCAGGGCATCTGTACGTAACGGGTCTCACCGAACGTACCGGAGGTGATCTGGTCAACCGGGAAGTCGCTCAGGGTATACACCTCAGCCATCACAGTGTCGTCCACTTCCTCAACACGCATGCCGGAAGGAGCAGCGGCAGCGTTTCTCTCCGGAGCCAGCTCGTAGCTGTCGGCGTCGGGGCCGGCTACATAATACACAGCCACCATCGTCTTGATGGGAGCTTGAAACAACAGTTTTACTTTGCCAAACGGCTCAACATCCTTGCCATCAGTCGGCACTGCTACTTCGGGATGAACCTCCATCGGAGTTACGGTCAGGTTCTTCTTGTTACCTTTTTCATCCACGCCACTGTAGTTTTCCAGATACACGGTTGTTACGCCTACCGGTACAGAAATCTCTGCGTACCCGTAGTACGAATCAACTGCCTCTTTGTCGAAGGGATCAATTCCCTTCTGTGATTTGTTCTCAGGCTGATTGCTCGGGTTGCAGCCGATGAGCATCAGAGCCGCGAGCATCACACTCGCCAAAAAAGTAAATCTTTTCATACGATATATAACCAGTAATACTTATTCACTATTTCACTATTTGTTCACAAACTTGTCCTTGTTGCTGTCCTCGCTCAAGCCCTGCACCTTGTTTTCCGGCGCATCCAGCCATTTCTCAAAACGCAACCAACTCTTTGTGTGGCCCAAATGAGTCCGCGGTGCAAACCGCTTCAGCATCCTGCCTATTCCGTTGTCCTTTTGCCCCAGCCAAAGCACGGCATACGTGCCCCAAACTAACAACACTGCCGCACCTGCCACTACGTACAACTGCTCTTCCTGCGAGGCGCCCAGACGATACGAGGCAAACCATATCAGCACAATCACCACGTCTATCGCTATCTCCGACAACGCCGTAACGCTATGGCTGATCCCTACTGCGATGAACGCATGATGCAGATGCGTCTTATCCGCCTTGAACGGACTGATGCCGTGTACTATCCTCTGCGTCATCACTCTCAGCGTGTCAAACACCGGAACCGACAATATGGCCAATGCCAACGCTATCGTTCCCTCACCGCCGTCATAACGGCTTGCGTCACCCGAAAGCAGACATATGATGCACCAACTCATCAACACACCCATCATCATCGTACCTGCATCACCGATAAACATACGACTGCGCTTGCCATACACGTTGTGCAGAAAAAATGGCAGCAGACTCGCACACATCGCAAACGCCAACATCGCATTGGGCACATCGCCACGCTTCAGGAACACTCCGCCGAACAAGCCCGCACAGGTCATACACAACCCGCTGCTCAAACCGTTCACTCCGTCTATCATGTTGATAGCGTTGATGATTCCCACTCCCGCAAAAACCGTCAACGGAACAGCTATCCACCAGGAGAACGTTTCCAACCCCCACAATCCGTGCAGGCTGTCCACGCACTTGCCCGACGCATAAATCATGCCAACCAGAACCAACACCTCAGCCAGCACTCGGCTGAGTTGGGAAAACCCTACCAGGTCGTCCATCGCACCCATGTACAACAACACCACCATCGCCATCAGTACTGGCAGCAACGGCATGCAATCCGTCAGGATGCAACCTACCAACACTGCGCTCACCACGCCGAAAAACACAGCTATGCCGCCCATTACGGGCACAGGCTCTGTCTGCAGCTTGCGAGCATCAGGATTATCCACTAAGTTCTTCTCCTTGGCAATCCTCAAAATCTTGAAATAAATCCAAAATACAGAGGTCAGAGCTACTAACGATGGCAGCAAAACCTGTGCACAAGGAGTATGTAATATATCTTTCAGCATCTTGCTTTCTCAATTCGGACTGCAAAGATAATGCTTTTTTTTGGTTTTACCAAAATATATGTGACTTTGTTTGATAAAAACCGAACTTTTTTTTACTTATTGTTACAAAATAGAGCATTTCTGGAATGAATAAGTACTTTTCCCGTTCCAAAATCGCTGCACTTTTTTGTCTGTTTCGCAGCCTTCCTACAGCCTTCCACGCAGCCATTTTTTGATGCCAACTCAAGCCACTCTGTAGCATACTTCTTGCGACTCTCTTGCATAGGTCTTGGGACGATTGTCCACGCGCAGCGATCGTCCGAAGTGTAAGCGAAGGAAAGAAATTAGATGCCTTAAACAATTGATTATCAATCTCACCTTCCCCGATTTTTGACAACAGCGTAGCAGATCGAACCCCTTGCGGGTTAAGAACGGCGTAGCAAATCGTCCGAGCCTGCGAGGAAAGAATGGCCCTCAAAAACGACCTGTTTTCTGACCCAAAATCAGGCCACAAAACAAACAAGCAGGGACTTTAGCCCCTGCTCGTCGAAAAACTATGTCGAGAACATTATCTCTTCACTTCTACCAACTTGCCGTCAGAAGAATACACTTTGCCTTCCGGAGTGATGATGTACACCTTCTCGTCACGAATCACTTTACGTGCCGCGCGGTTCTCATCTCCCACTTCCGGTGCGCCGGTTCCGCCATCATACCGGTATGCAGCCTGAATCATAATACCGTTGTTCAAGTCGCCGCTTACCACTTGCCAGCCTATGAAGCTGTAGCCCTCATATGTCGGCGGTACAGGCAAGTTCAGGTCCACATTCTGGATATCCAGCATCTGAGCATCTTTGTCCGCATAAATAATGCTGGTGTTGCCGTAAGTGGTAGGACGGAACTGGGCAACTGAGATGCGAACGGAAGTGATGTTCTGCAGACTGTCGCTCCAGCCAATGAAGTCATAACCCTCGCGGTATGCGGAGAAGGCGTCGATATTATTTACGCTGTTTCCGTGGTATATCTGACCCGAGGCAATAATGGAACCGTTCCAGTTAACCAGGTAAACAGGATAAAGAGCGCGCTCATACATCTCGTCAATAAGCATATTACGCGTGATAGGCTCATCAGTGTGATACTCTTGCATGGTGGCCACATCTACCCAGAACTTGAATACTATGCCCTCGTGATACGGGATAGCAGGAGAGAAGGGCAGAACGAAACCGTGAGCCTCCTGAGCTACCATCAGCAACTCGTTGTCAAAGTCCTGATCAACAAATGCCACAGTATAGAAGATGTTCGGATTAACCGTGCACTCCACAGTCTCGGCTATAGTGTAACCAATGGAATCACGACCGTACAGACGGTAGCACGTGGATGCACTCACGTTCTTGATGTCCTGAGTCTGATGGGTAACACCACGACCACTCACACCGTCATTCCAGATGATGTTCACCACACTGTCGTGCGCGAAGGTGTAACTGCACCAGCCGAGGCTGTCAACAGGCACCAACGTACCCGGCCAGCTGCCGCATATATCCCGTGTCCATTCTCCGTTCTCGTCCTCGGCCCAAGCATAGATATACACGCTCTCCCAGCCGAAACCGTGGGTCGGAATCAAGCGAACCTTCAGGTCGGAAACAGGAGGAAGTTCCTCATAAACAGCATATACCATCATTTGTCCCATTACGTGGCTGAAGTCTTGGTCCCAGCCAACAAACGTGTAACCCGGTACTTCCGGAGCCTCGGGAGCTACTGCTGCCTGACCCTCTACCACGCGACTCATGCCTAAATAGCTGTCATTGAGGCCGAAGAAATATACGATATGATACATACTCGGAGCAATGCTGCAATCCACTCGAGCGCACTCGTGAACGTACATGCCATCGAAGTAACCGAGGCCTTCTCCTATCTGGAAGCAACTGGACTCGGTGACATTCAGGATATCTACCGTTTGTACGCTATGTGTAAAGGAATTGAACACGATGTTCACTTTGTCATACTCCTGCGCAAAGGTGTAAGTCCACCAGCCAAGGCTGTCTTTCTCCATTGGTTGGCCAGGCCATTCACCCAACAGTTGCGTGTCCACACCTGTGCTGTCGTCATGCTGCCATGCGTAGATATAGTTGTCTGCGTACCAACCGCCGTAGTAGTATTCCTCCATCAAGCGGATGGTCATACCCTGAGGCTGCGGCTGCGGTGGAATAGTATCGCCTCCGCATTCAGCCACATAAACCATGTAGTAACCGGTTATTGAATCCAGTGGCTGTCCCATCCGGAAGCAGTACTCACCATTGATATCGTCAACATCAACAGTCTGATTGCCTACATTCCCCTCTCCGTTGTTGAACAAGAGGTCAATATTCTGAACGCCTGCGGGGAATCTGTACGTGTACCAACCGGTACTGTCCAAACGCATCTCAGCACCCGGCCAAGGCTCGTTCATGGCTCCTTGGGTCCAACTATAGACATATACATGCTCCCAACTCTGAGGAACACTCGATGCTTTCAGACGAACCGGAATAGCACTTATTACCGGTTGTTCCGGCAGCGTGATGTAGTACTTCGCCTGCATCCAAAGATCACTGGTTACATTGTAAACCACATTGCTGCCATCATACAGGCCCTCCCAGAATACGAAGTGATAACCCTCGTAATAGGGCAGGCTGTCCATCGGCAGAACGGCTGTTCCACCATACGGAACCTGAATCATTCCGAAGACTCTATGCGTGATGTTGTCAGTCAGATAAACCGTATGAATGGTCGTCGTATCTACCGGAGTCGGAGTGATCGAATCCGGATGGATGCAATCCACGCTGATGAGCGGATAGCGGTTGTTTTCCACCGAGTTCGGGTCGCCGAAAGCATAGCATACATCGGATGTTACCCGGGCATCTACTGTCTGGTTGCCTGCTCCCCAAGCACCGTTGTTGAAGAGGAGGTCTACCATCTCGAGATTCTGGAACGTGTAGCTGTACCAGCCGAGCGAGTCCAACGTCAGAGCCAAACCATAGTCTGTACTCAATGCGGGGTCAACACCCGGTGTCCAGCTGTACAGACGAACCTCGTTCCAACTCGACGGTACACTCATACCCAACAGCTTCACAGTGTAGCCCGTTTGCGGCTGCGGAGCAACGGTATCCGGCAGGATAGGCTCCACGGTGCTGCAGTTGGCACCTACGGCAATTATGCCAGAGCTGTCTTGCATCAGGCGGAAGCATTGGTTGTACGTTACATGCATGATGTCCTGCGTCTGCCTGTAACCTCCATCGCAACCTCTGCTCCAGATAATGTTCACGTCCTGAATCTCGGGAGCAAACGTGTAGTGATACCAACCCGTCGCGCTGTCCAACGGAACGCTGGTGCCCGGCCAACCACCAAGCGGGACGTCAATATAGGATCCGTCCGGCTCGGTCCTCCATGCATACAGGTTTACGTAGTTGCAGTCATACACCTCACGCACGCTCGATGCCAACAACTTCACCGTAATCGGCTCCTGCGGTACAATCGTGTCAGGCGTCACTTGGCGTGCAATGCTCTCTATATAGCCGCGGTTGAACTCAACCGTACGACCCTGATAGTACTGCAGTGAACCAACGATGGTCACGGTGTCACCCACAGCCGGCATGTTGGTCGAATACATTGCTTCGTCGTGTAACCATCTCGTGCGGAAACACTCGATGCTGTTGTCGTTCGGATTGTTCGGATTGGTGATAAAGAAATCGCAGTTCTTATACCGATCCACATTCTCCGGACTTGTCAGAACATTGCTCACTACACCCGTTGTACGATACGTGTAGTAGCTCGGATTGGTGATGTCGGCAAGTGCGCCTACAGCCAAAGCCTGCTCGAAACTCAGATCAAAGACAAAGTCTGGATTGGCGCCACATTCTATTTCCACCACCCCGAACGGGTAATTTGTGACGAAGGGGTCAACAGCCTGGCAAACAGAAGCGCGTGCGGTCAAGTCTTGCGTCTGACGGGCACCGGCCTGACTGCTGTACTTGCCGTTGTTCCAGATATAGTTAATCTTTCCTGCGCCAATGAAAGTCTTGTACGCCCACTGCGAGCTGTCCAACGTCATCGGCGTACCGGGCCACTGGCCAAGCAGCGGATTCTGGTTGTCGTCCCATGCATACAGGTACACGCTGTCCCATGCAAACGCATTGCCGAAGCCCAAGGTAATCGTGTCTTGAATGGTCGAGTCTCCAGGTTGCGGGGTCGGGCCGGCATGTTCTACGAAGTTGGTCGCATACACTTGCACGCTGCCGTTGTAAACAGCCACACAACCGGTAAAGTTGTACGTCTTGTTTGCCTCAAACGTGTATGCCTCTCCCCACTGGTTGCGAGCAGCGAAAGTCTCGCCGTTAGCCATGGTGGCGGTGATGTTCTTCTTTGTCTCTGTCGTGAACGAGGCATTTCCGAAGCTGACGTTCTCAAAACGGAACACTTTGTTCATGTCTGCAACCGTCTGAGCCGAGGTGGCAACAGGAATCACAATTTCCTCGCCCTGCGATTTGTTACGAACGTTCCAATCGACATACGAAATCGAAGGAACCATCTCCTTCAAGCCGTTGTAAATCGACACGTTGCCCTCAAAACCGGTGATGATGTCATTGAAAGCCAGGTCGGTCCATTCATTCCTGATGTCGTAAATCAAACCGGGAGTTCCGGCGAAATCTTGTACGTAGAAGTACGGTTTCTTGGCAAAGGTCACTATCAATGGCCTTACCGCAATAGGAGTGCCGTCAGCAGCCTGATTGACCTCATACATCGTCTTCAGCGTCGTCTCGGCACTGCAATCGATTACGTCAGTTTCATAGTGAATGTTGCCGGTTGCATAATCGTCTATCATCGTGGTACGATAGCCCAAACGATAGCAAGTGGAAGCCGTAACATTCAGGATATTTTCCGTCTGGTTAGGAGTGCTCATGCCGCCGTTACTCCAGATGATGTTCACATTCTGTATGTAGGCGGGGAAGGTGTACGAATACCAGCCATTAACTTTGTCAACGGGATATCCGGGCCAATTACCCAGAACCTTTGTGCTGTCGCCTGTCCATGCGTACAAGAACACACCATTGCCGCTCTCCCAGCCTTCAACGATAGAAGAGGGGAACAATCGAACGGTGATAGGCTCACCAATGACGGTTGTGTCGCTTGGCTGCGTAGCGTGCGAACCGCATTCTACCGTCGTTGCGGTCCAATTTCCACTACTGCTATGCGGCTGAGCCTCCACCAGACGCTGACAAATGGATGCGTCGGTGTACAAATCCACGGTCTGAACGCCGCTTCCGTTGTTCCAAATGTAGTTAACGGCAGAAACGCCCTCAAACGTCTTGTAAGCCCAACCGGTAGAGTCAACATTAACCAGCGTGCCTGGCCATGCGCCCAACAAAGTACCTTCGTTATTGTCCTTCCAGGCATACAAGTACATCGCACCCCATGCCGACGGCTTCTCGGCACCAATAACGATAGGATTGAATCCCATCTCGTGATGCTCCGTAATCTCAGCTGCATAAACCTGAATGGTTGAGCCGTAAATGCTGACGCAACCGAGAATGTCGTAGGTCTTGGTGGCGTCAAACTGATAAGCCTCTTTCCATGCATTACGGAACAGGACAGACCCGCCACTGAATGTGCCGGTCTTGTTGGCTGCTGATCCGTTGGGGAAGGATTGAGAACCCATGTCCACATCGCGATAAATAAACACCTTGTTGATGTCTGCTGTGGTAGGAGCGGCAGTTGCGTCGGGAATAGCAGGAGCAGTGCCGGATGACTTGGAAATCATCGAGTCCGTAGGCATCAACTCCGGAAGGTTTGAGTACAACTTAGCCGTACCGGTAATACTGTGGACAACATCGCCTGGAACCAAACGCTTAAATACATTCCAGTTGGAATACACTAAAGCCGTTCCGGTGGCATCCTGAACGTAGATGTACGGCGCTTTCGCGTAAACAACGGTCACTTGCCCCAGTGTAAAGTTTATACCCTGGGTTAAAGTTACTGCGTTCAAATCCGCACAAGTACTCGCGTTCATCATGCTCATTCCTGCCAGCCACAAGGCTGCAAAGAAAAGTAGAAAACGTTTCATAATAGTGTGTTTTTGGTTAATATTGATTTTGCTTTAGTAAAATTAGCACATGGCATAATTCGGCGACAAAGGTAATACTTTTTTTTTACATGAGCAAACTTTTTGCCACTTTTTTTTGAAAAAAATGCACTTTTTTGGGAAAATATGTTATACAACATATAAAAAGCCCTCAATGAGCCTATATTCCGCCCGCAACTCCGATAAGGAGCTGATAGGGAGCTGATAGGGTGCTGATAAGGAGCTGATAGGGTGAAGCTGCATCCAGCCGCTTTAGCGGATAGACCTGGGGCAGCGATTCAAGCCGACGAATAGGCAGGCTTGATAGAACTCCTTAGACAGGCTGATGAGTCCAAGTAGGTTCGGAGTGCCTTCGTTATGCCTTCGGAGTCTGAAAGCCCTTCAGTCGCTCTTCCATCAGCAGCAAGTCGTCCCTTAGACGCGCTGCTTCCATGAAATTCAGGTCTTTGGCGGCACGTAGCATCTGTTTGCGGGTCTGCGCTGCTGCCTTCTGCAGCTCTTTCTCGCTCATGGCATTGATAATAGGCACTTGTACCGCCTCGTACAGTTTCTTCACCTCGTATTGTTTGTTCTCCTGGGCGGCTTTGCTCAGCCCTGCCAGCGGATTACCCGTGCTCGCAGCGCCACCCACGGCATGAGGTATGATGCCGTGTTCTTCATTGTATTTCTGTTGAATAGCACGCCTGCGAGCTGTTTCTTCAATAGTCTGCCGCATGGCGGGAGTAATCTTGTCACCGTAGAAAATCACCTTGCCGTGCTCGTGTCTTGCGGCACGACCTGCGGTCTGTGTCAGCGACCTGTGGTCCCGCAGGAATCCCGACTTGTCCGCGTCCAGAATAGCCACCAGTGACACTTGCGGCAAGTCCAAACCTTCGCGCAGCAGGTTCACACCCACCAACACATCGTACACGCCCTTCCTCAGGTCGTCCATAATCTGGATACGCTCTATCGTATCTACATCCGAATGGATGTACGCCGCGTGGATACCGTACCGTCTCAGGTACTCGTCCAGTTCCTCTGCCATGCGTTTGGTCAGGGTCGTCACCAACACCCGTTCGCCCACTTCTACGCGCTGACGAATCTCTTCCATCAGGTCATCCACCTGATGCTTGGTCGGACGAACATCTATCTCCGGATCCAACAGGCCCGTCGGACGAATCAACTGTTCCACAATCACGCCTCCCGACTTCTCCAACTCATAGTCCGCAGGCGTGGCCGAAACAAAGATGGTGCTCACATCACTCCGCTGGTCTATCGATGCATCATCCAGATGCGCAAAACGTTCCCATTCTCCAAAGGTCATAGGCCTGTTGTCACGCGCTGCCGGCAAGCGGAAACCGTAGTTCACCAGATTGTCCTTCCTGGCTTTGTCACCGCCGGACATACCTCCTATCTGAGGCACGGTCACGTGACTCTCATCCACCACCAGCAGCATGTCCTTCGGAAAATAGTCCAACAGGCAGAAAGGTCTGCTCCCGGGCTCTCTTCCGTCGAAATACCTACTGTAGTTCTCCACGCCCGAGCAGTACCCAATCTCATGAATCATCTCCAGGTCATAGCGCACACGTTCTTCGATACGTTTGGCCTCCAGCGGTCGGTCCTGTTCCAGAAACCACTGCACCTGGGTTTCCATGTCGTGCATGATCTGCTCAAACGTGCCCTCCACGCGCGCTTTGTTCGTCACAAACAGTGACGCCGGGTAGATGTTGAAATAGTCGAACTCGTCAATCATATGTCCGTCCTGCAGCTCAAACGTGTAGATTTCCTCCACTTCGTTGCCCCAAAACACTACGCGAAGCACGTCGTCCGAGTAGGAAAGGTAGATATCCACGGTGTCGCCTTTCACGCGGAAATGGCCTCGCGTCAACTCTAAATCATTGCGCACGTACTGCGACGCAGTAAGAGCCAACAAAAACTCATCGCGGTTCAGCGGAGTATGTTTGTCCACAGTGATGGCACTCTTCGAGAAATCCTGCGGGTTGCCTATGCCGTAGATGCAACTCACACTCGACACCACAATCACGTCTTTCCGTCCCGACAGCAGAGCCGAAATGGCCGACAGGCGCAACTTGTCTATTTCCTCGTTGATGGATAGGTCTTTCTCGATATACGTGTCTGACGACGGGATATATGCCTCGGGCTGGTAGTAGTCGTAGTAGGATACATAGTATTCCACGGCATTCTCGGGGAAGAACGCCTTCATCTCAGCGTACAGCTGCGCCGCAAGGGTCTTGTTGTGCGACAGAATCAGGGTGGGGCGGTTCACCTCTTTGATGACATTCGCTACAGTAAACGTCTTGCCCGAACCCGTCACGCCTAACAACGTCTGCGCATGCGCCCCCTCCCGAACGCCCTCCGCCAACTGACGAATAGCTTCTGGTTGATCACCCGTAGGCTGATAAGCACTATGTAACACAAACTCCTCGTGCATATTTTTCGGCTTTCGGCTCTCAATAAGTCTCCCTTTAAGGGAGATTAAGAGGGTCTGTTTTAACCCAAAAAAAGAGCACCCTCAGGCGCTCTTTTTGCATTACTTCTTGATAACGCGCTCGGGGATACGAGCTTTCTTGCCGGTCAGGTCACGCAGGTAGTACAGTTTGGCACGACGTACTTTACCGTACTTGTTAATCGTGATGCTCTCGATGTAAGGGCTGTCCAGGGGGAAGATACGCTCTACACCCACGTTACCCGACATCTTGCGTACCGTGAAACGCTTACGGCCCTCACCGCCGCTGATGCGAATAACATCACCGCGGAAGTCCTGAATACGCTCTTTGGTACCCTCTTTGATACGATACGACACCGTTACAGTGTCACCTGCCTGAAATGCGGGAAGCTCTTTCTTCTCGCCGGCAAACGCTTGTTCTGCAATCTTAATCAGATCCATTGTTATAACAATTTTGGCCTGCTCGAGGCCGTTAATGGTAGCACGCGTCACTTCAAACGCCTGTCCTTTCTCATCTTACTGAAAAGACGACTCAGCGAGAGGCGTACACCGAAATCGGCTGCAAAGGTACTGCTTTTTTTTGATACGGCCAAATATTTCGTCGAAAAAATTCAAATTAAGGGCAAAAAAGTGCATTTTGCCTCACTTTTTTGCCCAAAACAGGAATACGTAGGTGCAATTCTTATCGAATCACGGTTCCCAACGTGTTGTATTTCACACCGTCACGCAGGATCACTACCTGACCGTTCTCGATGAACTTCTGTGCCTTCTCAGCCGCCTGTACGTTGCTGAGTCCGCTATGAGTTTCGCCCGGCTTCAGGGCAGGGCCGAAACCGCCACGGCCGTTAGCTGCACGAACAGTTACGTTGGTGGTGTCCTGACCAACACTGAGGCTGTTACCGTTCATCAATACACTTTCTTCACCATAGGTTACCAGGTAAGCCTCCGCATTGCCGGTCCAACTCAGTGATCCGTCTGTCAGAGTTACACTGGTCGGGTAGTTCTGGAAAGCAATATGGTCGGGTTCCCATTCACCGAAGATATTGGCTACGGTGAACTGTGCTGCCTCGTCAGCGCTCAGAATGGTCTCCATCTCGCGGTTGCCACTGCTGTGGGTGAAGTTCACCATAAACGTGCTCGGGCAAACCACTGCGCCCGTCGAATCCATTGTGCCAAATTCCTTGAAAGCGTAGGCTGCGTTGTTCATACCGGCTGCGGTCCAGCGGCTGGCATTCAGCGAACCGTCCAGGATAGTCGTGCGCAGGAAAGCAGCTTTCGACTCACCGCCCCAACTGCGGGCAAACGTGAAGTCTTTGCTCTCGCTGCGAACAGCGCAATCCAGGAACACATAACCCCAGTTCGGGCGAGCGTCCGTCGAAGCAGTGCAGTTGGGAGCGCAAATAACGTCCGAACCGCTCTTTCCGCTGGCGCTGCGGCTCTCGTTGACAAACAGCATGCGGTTCATCACCACATTACCGTCGCCGCACAAGTAGTCCACAGTTCCGTGGATCTCGCCGTCTTCCCAGTAATACTCGCCCGCGCGATTACTATAATAGGTGTCCTGATAAGACAACATACGTACGTTCTTGCAGATAGTACGCAAACCCTTGTCCTGCAGGCAGACTGCACGTCCGGCGGAACCGCTGTGGTAGTAGTCCAAAGCGTTCTGCAGCGTCAGATCCTGCAAATACAGGCCAGTCGAGGTGTTCAGCAGCGTTGCGGTGGTGCCGATACCTTCGTTCTCCACTAGCGGAGCATTGCGGATAATAGTGCCTTCCATGCTCTCGCCAATGATGGAGATATTGTTGCCGCTGATAGTCGTCAAGGCTGTCTCGCCCATATCGTACAGTCCGTTAGGCAGGAAAATCTTGCGGTCACCCACACCGTTGGCCTCTGTCAGCGCCAGCAGGAACGAGTTCACGTCGTTGGCCGGAATCATGTAATAACCGGTTTCCTCATCGTATTCTACGAAATCCACCACATTATACACGCACACCTTATGCACGTACGTCGTGCCCGCGAACGTGATAGTAATAGTGTCTGCATCGCCCTCGTATTTGATCACATGCTCTTCACCGTCGGCATCGTCCGGAGCCTTTACGTTGAAGGTGTCCAACTCTACGCCCGCAGCGTTGGTCACTGTAGCAACAGACGAACTCGAGTAGCGGCAGTTACCAATGGAAATCAGCGCTTTACCGGCTACCGGCAGAATGATCTTGCCGCCGTTGCCGAAACTCCAACCATGCTGCCCGTCGTGCCAGCTGCCGCCCGGCATATCAATAGCCTCGTGGTCCTCTACATAGAAGTTCATCTTCGTCAGGTCGTAGATGAAACGAGCGGTGTTGGTCACTACCTCAATAGGCGTAGCCTTGGCATACAACGACATATCCTGCTGAATAGCAGTACCTTCGGGCACCTTCACAGCCGTGCTTTGCGTAGCGTTGAACCAGCCGCGGAAAGCGCTTCCTGCGGGAACGGTAACAGCGTCAGCACCAACGCTGTACGCCAACTCACTGTTGCCTTCTACGGTGTCTTTGCGCAGCAACGTGCGACCATCGGTGTCATAGTAACTTACAAAACACTCCGGAATCAGGTCACAGGCCTCTGCGATGATATACGGGCAGTACTGTGCGCCGTTGATAGTCAGCGTAGTAGGAGTCTCGCTGTTATATACATAGGTCACGAAATGGTCGTAATCGGTACTGTTGTCGCAGCCTGCCGCTTTTACGTTCAGGGTTGCCAGCAAAGTCTGACCGTCATAGATAGTGCAATCGGTGTTGCTGTACTGGCATCCGCCTATCTTGAAACGAACCGGACCATCCACAACAACCTGGAAAATCGGGCTTACATAGCCGTGCTGACCGCCGTTGTAACTGGGCTCATTCATCAGTGTCACACCCGCCGGCAGGTTCTGTAAAGACGACTGCTCACGCAAGTTGAGGGTGAAGTTCTGGAACGTACGCGGTATCTCCTGACCGTTTACCACTCCATTCAAGTGGATGTTGGCAAAGGCGATGTTCTTACCCGAATTGACCTCAGACAGATAAAAACGGATAGCCACTTCGCGACCGCCTGCATTGGCCGGAACAGCCAATATGTGGTTCAGGGGAGCGGTGCTTGCGTTACTGTTGTTGTCACGCAGGATGGTATCTTTGTGAATCAGAGCCGCAGTGCTCTCCACGCCATCCAAAACGTAACTCCAACTGATAGAAGCGTCATCCGTGCCTTGTTTGATCAAACTCAGCGTCACGCTTGTCGGAGCGAACGTGATGCCTTTTTTCATTTTCACCTTGTACTCAATCATGTTGCTCACTACACAACCCGGCTTGGTGGCAGAAGTGTTCATGTACGTAGCCATCATCACGCCGCTGTTGGCGGCATAGTTGTCACGCGTGCCCGTGGTTAGATCCGACCCGACACTCAAGTGCGACTCCTGAAGCGCACCGGCTATGTTGTCCGTAACCGCTGCGTCCTGTTCATTACCAACTGCCCATGCAAACGAACCGCTAACGTTGTCGTAAGCATTCTGTGCGCTCAGCGTCATCAACGCTCCCAGCGCCAAACTTAATAAGGATAGTTTCTTCATTTGTTTATGTTGTTTTGGTTGTTATTCCTGTCTATTGTGCCAGCCTATCATCTAATTGGTCCTTCCTCCTTAACCCGGAGGTGTCCCCGCTTAACGGTGAAACCGGCCTCCGCCTAGAAGGGTCCTAACCCGTAAACGGTAAACGGTAAACCTTAACCTGTTCCCTCGTCAATTGTTCAATTCTCTCAATCGTCCCTCAATCGTACATCGTCAATTGTCCAATCGTCAATAACCTTACCCCTTACCCCTTAACCCTTAACCCTTACCCCTTAACCTGTTCCCTCGTCAATTGTTCAATTCACTCAATCGTCCCTCAATCGTAAATCGTAAATTGTCCAATCGTCAATAACCTTACCCCTTCCCCTTACCCCTTAACTCGTAACCCGGAGGTGTCCCCGCTTAACGGGGGAAACCGGCCTCCGCCGGAAGGGGCTTCACCCTTAACCATGAACCCTTAACCCTTA
>JAEEGL016077017.1_pt1 | contig 22380 bp, 18 predicted proteins | sample 9134231 | NCBI WGS metagenome assembly JAEEGL01 (sample SAMN16246548, study PRJNA631951) | gut metagenome | biome: gut microbiome; feature: rumen; material: fiber-attached | host: Bos | place: Iran: Karaj | collected 2018-10
AGGAGAAAGCGGAGGCATATCTGCGAGTTGATGCTTTGGCGGGCGCACATGATAATTCAGCAGAAACCTGACATTACTTAATGATGCTATGAATTCCTTAATATGGTTCATTCAAGAAGTTTGAAAGGGGGAACTTTATGAAGAAATTATTGAAACCGTTCATGTCACTGGCACTGGTAGCTATGCTCGGTTTCGCGCCGGTGAGCGTGGCTGCGGCCGGGGAGACTACTGCGTTGGTGGACACAACTGCTACGGTGAAGGCAGCGGCACCGAACGCTGCGGTGGCTGCGAAGATCAGCGTTCCTGAGAAGATTACGGTGGAGGTCGGAAAGCCTGCGAAGCTTAAGATCACGGCAAAGGGCTATAAGGTGAAAAAGGTGGCGTGCGTGAGCGAAGCGTTTAATGTGGATGTTAAGCCGGCAAAGAAAGCCGTGACGATCACCGCGCATAAGGGAACCGAAGGGCAGAGTGACTTTCTGGTGACCACGGTCAAGGCAAAGAAGGGAAAGAAAACACAGGAGTTCACCTTTTACACCGATGTCCATATTAAAGGGGATGCGGCGGAAACCGAAAAGCACATTTCGTCGATGGAGGAACTGAAGGCGATCGACGCCGGCAGCGCTTCGACGAAGTATGTTCTTGACAGCGATATTGATATGACGGGGTGGACGGAGCCCCTCCGTAATGTGAACTGCTCGATCGACGGCGCGGGGCATACACTCAGAAACCTGTCGGTCCCGTTTGTCGGAAAAGTATGGGGCGGAACGATCGAAAACCTTACCTTCGAGCTGAATATGACATCGGTTTACAGCTACAGTGAAGACGATAAGTATGCGGCGCCGGTCTGCTACCTTGGCCCCGGATCGAAGGATGAAGTGGCAATGGTCAAAAACTGTAAGTCAACGGGCAGTATTAAGATCGAAGGCAGTGTTGAGACCGGATATAAGTCGGCTTATATCGGCGGCCTGGTGGGGGATAACCCGAATAATTACGGGCTTGTCGCAAACTGCGTCAACGAAGCGGATCTTTACGTTCACGGCGATTTTAAGGCGGCTGTCGGCGGGATCATCGGGTATGCCGACGGGCGCACCGGGGAAGTGAGTGTGCAGGAATGCGCTAACTACGGCACGGTCGATGCGGAAGTGGATAATTATATGGATGTCGGCATCGGCGGGATCGTGGGCTACGGCGGCAGCTTTGCGATCGCAAAGGACTGCCTGAACGCAGGTACGGTTACAGGGATCGCAAAAGGCGGCTCGAAAAAGGACCAGGCCGGCGGGATCCTCGGCTGCGGGGACTATTGCCTGGAAAACTGTGTATCTTCGGGAAAGGCCTCTTTTGGCGTCTATGGCGGAGTGATCGATAAGGACATTCTTGATTCCTGGGCAAGTTCTGCAGTTATGTTTAAGAATGTCTATTATTCCGCAACGATCGATCAGGGCTTCAACTGGAGCGGTAATCCGGTAGAGGTGAGCGGGGTTTCCGAGGTATCGTCCATGACCGATCAGGCTTCCTTCCCGGGACTGGATTTTGGAAACGTCTGGAAGATGGGGCAATACGGTCCGGAACTGAAAAACCTTCCATAAAAAGAGTAAAAGGCGCGGTCGGCAGCGGCCGCGTTTTTTTTGCGCAGGGCTGCGCAAGGAATTATTCGCCCCAAACGGCACCTTATGTCACCGAAACGGCAACTTGCGTCAGAACCCATTGTGCCGTTCCGGATTCTCTGCTATTCTCCGTTCAACAGAGAACAACAGAGATAAAGAAAGAGACGGGACATGATCCGATGTCAGGATGTACGCAAGAGATTTCAGGCGAATGAAGTGTTAAAGGGAATTAGTTTTGAGATCCCGAAGGGGACTATCTTCGGACTGCTGGGTCCCTCCGGGGCGGGGAAGACCACGCTGATCCGGATACTGACAGGGCAGATCGAAAGCGACGGCGGAGAGGCGTCTGTTTTTGAGAAGGATACGAAAAAGCTCTCAGGGGAGGACAAAAAGAAATTCGGTATTATGATGGATGATTTCGGGCTGTATGAACGGTTTTCGTGCAAGGAGAATTTGGATGTCTTCGCCGATATCTACGCGGTGTCCCGAAGCAGGATCAAAGAGGCACTGCGGGAGGTGGGGCTGCAGAATGCGGCTAAAACAAGAGCCTCGTCGCTTTCCAAGGGAATGCGCGCAAGATTGATGCTGGCCCGCGCCTGGGCGGGCCAGCATCATTTCCTTTGCCGTATGCTCCTTTGTGGCCGTGCTGATCAGCTACCTGCGTGAAAAGCGGAGAACAGAAAAATGAACCGCGCGCTGGAGGTTTTCAGAGAAAAAGAATAAGATCCTAGGACGTATTCTCTGAACAGTTCCATTTGAAGAGAATCTGTCCTGTACCCAAAGTGTCTTGTGAAAATGCGTACAGTATGATAGAATGGAAATCGGAATCCAAATGCATATAGGGTACGTGTACCATCCCACGGGGCGGCAACCCCGCAGGAATTTGGTATGGCAGTAGCAGCTGCCACACGAACAGGCTTTGCCTGCGGCACACAAAGAGATTGTAGCATAGTTTATTAGTGTTTACAAGAATCGGCGGTGCCGCGGGAACCTTTTGTTTGCTATGTAGAACAAAGCGGTTATAAGTGTGGAAGCACTTATAACCGCTTTTTGGATTCCAAAGGCTTTGGGGGGAACAGATCGTTTATGCCGGATACAGACTCAAAAAGAGAAAAGGAAGTATATCACCTCCCCATGGGTACGTATCTTAAGAAAAGATATCGTATTGACGGCGTATTGGGGCAGGGCGGATACGGAATCGTATATAAAGCTGTGGATACCTCATTGAACCGTATCGTAGCTATCAAGGAATGCTTCCCAACCGCATATTTGAACCGAAAAGAAAACGGAATTGATGTATTCGTATTTAATGAGAGGAACAGAAAGATATTTAATCTTATAAAATACGAATTCCTCGGAGAAGCTAGGAATATAACCGCATTTAACTCCCATCCAAATATTATACATGTTTTTGATTATTTCGAAGAAAACGGTACGGCATATTTCGTCATGGAGTATCTGGACGGATACAGTCTTAAAGAAGTACTGGAAATTTTCAGGAAACAGGGAAAAACCATGACGGTGGACAGAGCGATTGAAATTGAGCAGAGCCTTCTTGCAGCTCTGAAAACTGCGCATGGCGTTGGTATCCTGCATCGAGATGTAAAACCGGGAAATATTATGCTCCTTAAGGATGGCAGTATCAAACTGTTTGACTTTGGATCCGCCAGGTTTTCGGATGTGAATGATGAGAAAACCAGAACCGTTGTGATTACACCGGGATATGCCCCGCCGGAACAGTATCAGCATAAGAGCAGACAGGGCCCGTTTACTGATATTTATGCCGCAGGAGCTGTTCTGTATGAGATGCTTACCGGGAAAAAGCCGGATGAATCCGTGAACCGGAAATTGAAAGACATGCTGATCCCTCCGCTAAAGGTTAATGCAAGGGTGTCGGAAAATGTCAGTAACGCATGTATGCGGGCGTTGGCACTCCAGCCTGAGATCCGTTTCCAGTCTGCCGATCAGTTTATTGAGGCACTGCAAAAGAAAAAGGGGAAGGTCAGAGATGCCAAAGAGCAGCTTAGGAACAGAAAGCAGAAGCGAAATGCCGTGGTTTTCGGTCTGGGAGCTGTCGCAGCTGTGTTGGTGATCCTTTCTGTATTCAATTTTAGTAAAGGAGCCGTAAAAAGAAATCTTACGGCAGAGGTGGAGATATGGTTGCCTGTATATGGCTCTCTTTCCGTAGGGGAGACCGAAAAACTGTTTGCGCTATGCCTTGAGGAGTTCGAAGAAAACAATCGGGAAGTAAAGACCTCCATAAGATGCTTTGAAAAGGAAGAGTATTATGAAGTTCTCAAAGACGCGCTTATGCAAGGCCGGGGCCCTGACCTTTTCGAAAGCACGGATCTTGATTTGGGGGAATACGAGGCAGTTGTCGGGAAAACGTTTGATCCGGCCTGGTTTATGGAGGATGAATGCCTGTTCCTGTGGGATGATTCGGATATGGTTTCGAAAGGAAAAAGCATACCACTGACCTTTGATCTGCCGGTTCTTTACCAGAATTCAATAGAAGAGAGCCTTCCGGACAGCAAAGACTACAGCGGTTTTTTGAACGGATCTTCGGATTATCTCGGACAGGCGGCGGATCTTGTACAGGTGCAGGAGGATATGGCGGGTATATACAGCGTATATCAGGGAATAGTACCGAACACAAAAGGCAGCTATAGGAACTGCTTCAGTATGAATGAAGCCGGGACAGAGGAAGAAAAGCAGGCTGCAGCGAGGATCATTTATTATTTTTTGCAGCAAAAAGCACAGGAAAAACTGACACTCGAAAACAGCGGTCATATTCCCCTGAACAGGGAGATTTTCAATATATATACTCAGATAAATTCAGATTTCGCATATTTGTCTGATGCGGTGAATGAACTGAAGCTGGAGAAAACAGAATAATGCGATGGGACATTGCTTACTATTCCGATAAGGGAAGCCGCCGGATAAACGAGGACAGGGCAGCTGTTTTTCAAAAGGAGAAAAGCATGCTCGCCGTGCTGGCGGACGGTTTGGGGGGGCATGGCCATGGAGATATTGCGTCACAGACGGTAGTTAGAACGGCCGAAAGATTTTTTGAAAAAGAGGAATGGTCTGAAGATTATCTTCCGGGGCTTTTTACCGCTTGCAACGAGGAATTGTTGAGAATGCAGGAGGCTTCAGTGCATCAGGAAGCCATGAAGACTACGCTCGTGGCTTTGTATTGTAATGAAAACATGGCCCGCTGGTGCCATTGCGGAGATTCCAGAGCGTATCTTTTTCAAAGAGGCAGAAAGACAGTGCGAACCCTGGATCACAGCGTTCCGCAGACTTTGGCTCTGGCCGGGGATATTAAGGAAAAGGAGATCAGAAACCATCCTGACAGAAATCGTCTTCTATACTGCCTGGGGATACCCTGGGATAAAAGAGTGTTCGATCTGGGAAATGAATTTGCGTTGAAAGGGGAAGAGATGCTGCTTTTGTGCAGCGACGGATTCTGGGAACTGGTGCAGGACAGAGAAATGGGATTCGCACAGCTGTTTTCAAAAAATGCGGAGGAAGCCCTTGAAAGACTTCGTATAAAGGCGGCCAAAAGAGGAGCCGGAAGGAAGATGGATAACAACTCTGCAATTGTGATCATGGCTCATGGAGGGAGAAAATGAAGATGTTGAAGGGAGCGAACAGGAAAAGAAAAGCTATCAGGGGAGTAGTTGCAGCATTAATGAGCGCCGTGATAGTGATTGCTTCAGGTGCAGAGGCAGTGGGAGTCAGAGCGTCAGAAAAAAGAACAGAGTCCGCGATTTCGGAAGCGGGAAAAACGAGCCGGATCAGCGGCGGGATCATTGACCTGAAACCCGGGGATACAAAAAAACTGAAGGTAGAGGCGGCCAGAATAACAAAATGGTCGTCGGACAACAAGACTGTAGCGAAAGTGAATAAAAAAGGAAAGGTGAAAGCCATGAAACCTGGAATTGCGACCATCACAGGAAAGGCGGGAAAAGAGGAATATTGCTTTCTTGTTGCAGTCAATTCCAGAAGTCAGTCCGATACGGAAGACGAGGGCTTTCGTAAAATGGCGGAATATATAAAGAAAAAGGGAGAATATTTCGCCGAAGAAGAATTGTACAAGTTCCAGGTGGAAGTACCCATGGAAGAGGTAAGAGAAGACGAAAGGGGAAAGATAGTATTATCGCTTGAATACGCGGATTATGGGGGAGCTCTGGACAAGCTGTGTGCGCGAGTCTGGTATATATATCTGGACTTCGACTATTATTCGGATCAGAGCATCGCATGGACGAAAGGGGACAACATCGCAAGATATAAAGAAATCAAGAACCTTGATGGGGATTGTGAATGCGGTGAAGGGCGGATTGATAAAAGCGGATTTACAAAGGACACATGCTTAATGGTGTATATTGATAATCCAATCTGGGATGATGCGATTGTAGATAGAACAGGGCATCTTAACCTGCTTATGTCGGGAGTGGGTTTTTTTGTAGTAAAGGCCGCTGGTCTTACATGGAGCGACCTTGGATTTACATCCTATGAATGAAGTGATCTGCATAGAAGGAGAAAAATGATTATGAAACATAAGGCATTAAGAATCCTTACGGCAACGGTATTGGCTGCTGCTTTGACAGCTTCTTCAGGTGCCGGTGAGAACCGTATTGCGGCGTCGGTGCAGGAAGAAAACGGGAACTTCGAGGCATATCTGGCGGAACATGGCACGGCTGTACGTGGTGGAGAGAATACTGCCCGGATAAGCGAGAACATCCTTGATATGCTTCCCGGGGAAAAGAAAAAACTCAAAATTCTGGGAAAAGCAAAAAACGTAAAATGGACCTCTGACGATCTTACGGTAGCGAAGATAAACAAAAAAGGAAAGGTGACAGCGGTTGGCCCGGGAATTGCAACGATCAGAGGACAGGTAAAAGGAAAATCATATTATTGTACAGTTGCGGTCAGCTCACGCCTGGAAACAGGCGGCGTGGATGAAGGTTTTCGCAAGATGGCTGCCTATATAAAAGAGAATGGAGAATACTCTCCGGAGGACGGGGTATACAGATTAAGCAGTAAGTTTGATCCTGATACTGTTGATGGCTGGACCGTGGTTTACTTTGAATATACAGATTTTGGAGGCGGTGCGTTGGATAAACTCTGCATTAGAGAATATGCAGTTTTTGATAATGGCGGTTATGAGGATTGGAGGATCAATTGGCTGCCTGGAGATTGTATTGCGAAAGTACAAATAGATGAAATATTTAATCTTTCAAATGGAAAATATATTAATAAAGGGGAAGGAAGATTAGACAGGCCGTCATATAAAAAAGGAGAAGATATCAGAGTGTATTACAAAGAGCATGTTCTGGATGAAATCACGGGTAGTATGTCAGCAACTACATTTAGTCTGATGTTCACGATGTGTAAACCGTTTCTGCGGCAGGCGGGAGTGAGCTGGAGTGAACTGGGATTCACTTCCTATGAGTGATCTGCAGGGCAATAGTTTTCTATTTGTGATGAAAAACAAAGAAGGAGAAGTATGAAAATGGCCGGACAGGATGAAGAACGCACCATACTGTTGGATGAACCGGAGACGGATGAAACTGAATATATGGGCTTACCGAGGGAAAGAATTGCAGAAAACGAAGGAAAAAGTGAAGAACTTCGGTCGGACGACAGCGATGAACCAAGATACCTGCGTCCGGGTACGATCCTTAACAGGTCTTACCGTGTGGTTCGAGTTGTCGGGGCCGGAGGCTTTGGCATTACTTATGAAGCCGATGATCTGAACTTAAAGCGTAAAGTGGCAATTAAAGAATATATGCCAGGGGAGCTTTCCGCCCGGGTTGCCGGAGCCAGAAAAATAACCGCGTACGGAGGGGAAAAAGGGAAGCTTTACCGCGACGGACTGCAGAAGTTTTTTGAGGAAGGAAAAAGGCTGGCGAAGCTGCAGGAAGTGTCTGGTATTGTGCAGATTTTCGACTGCTTTGAAGAAAATGAAACCGCATACATCGTTATGGAATATTTGGAGGGCGAAACTCTGTCTGAAAGATTGAAGCGAGAGGGAAAGCTGCCGGCGGAAGAAGCGGTCAATATCATGCTTCCTGTTTTGGACGCATTGAGCGTTGTTCATGGGGAAAACATCATACATCGTGACATTGCGCCCAACAATATCTTCCTTTGCGGGAACGGGCAGGTGAAGCTTTTGGACTTTGGAGCGGCGCGTACGGTGATGAGCGACCGCAGCGACAGTCTGACGGTGGTCTTTAAGCAGGGATATACGGCGGAAGAGCAGTATTTAAGCCATGGGAATCAGGGCCCGTGGACAGATGTATATGCCTGCGGCGCAACGCTGTATCGTATGATTACGGGAGAAATTCCGGAGGGCGCTATGGAACGGCGGGCGAAAGATACGTTGGTCTTTCCATCAAAAACCGGAGCCTCGGTCCCGGCCAACGTGGACAACGCTGTTATGAATGCTCTGAATCTTGATACGGATAAAAGAACACAGTCCGCGGAGCAGCTTAAGGCGGAACTGCTGGGGTCGGTGCAGGTAAAAAATGGGTTTGTCCGTTCCTCTGAAAAATCCCCTTTCCGTATACCGGTCTGGCTGTGGATAGTGGGAGGAATTGTCTGCGTGGTGCTTGTGCTTTTCCTTGTGTTAAGCGTAAAGTACGGATCCGGTGTCTATAAGATCATAACGGGCGGGCAACTGATCCTTGCCGAAGGAGAGACCCGGGTTCTAAACGTGGTGAACATGGATGAGGAGCAGGCGAAGAAAAAACTGACGTCGGCAGGTCTTGAACTGGAAGTGACGGAATATAAGTTCAATAATCGCGTGAACGCAGGACGGATCATCAGTCAGAAAGAGGAAAGCGGAAGCGTTGTGGAGAAAGGATCTGCCGTGCATGTGGAAGTGAGCCGCGGTGCCGGCGAGGTTTCCACTCCGGAGCTGATCGGCAGAACTTCGGAAGATGCTGCGGCGGAGCTTTATGACCTGTGTCTGGAAACGGATGTTTCGGAGGAGCCTTCGGATGAACCGCCGGGGTATATCATCGCACAGGAACCTGCCGCGGGAACGGTACTGGAACAGGGACAGACGGTAAAGTACACCGTATCACAAGGGAGGGGCTTTGATCCGTCAGTATCATGGATAATGGAAGATGTCAGGGGAATGTCGTTTGAGGAAGCAAAGGCGCTGCTATTAAGCCATGGCATCTATACGCTGAAAACCGGAGAGGATTACAGTGAGGAATATGAAGAGGGGGCAGTGATAAGCCAGAATAGAGAGGCAGGAAAGGAGGTCTTTGGTGAAGAGATCACGGAAGTATCTGTGAGCAGAGGCAGAGACCCTGCTATTGTTCAGGCGGAACTTGAAGAAGAGAAGAAGAAAAAAGAGGCAGAAGAAAAGGCAGCCGCAGAGAAGGCGAAAGCAGAGAAAGAGGCCAGAGAAAAGGCTGAACAGGAGGCTGCTGCAAGGCGGGCAGAGGAAGAAGAAGCAAGAAGACAGGCGGAAGAAGAAGCGGCAAGGCAGGCGGAGGAAGAAGCTGCGAGGCGATCAGCACAACAGCAGACCGTACAGCAGCAGCCACAGCCGACTCCGCAGCAACCGGATGAGGATCAGGCCGCGCGGGAAGCAGAGGCAGCGGCAGAAGCAGCGGCCGCGCAGGCGGCAGCGGAAGCAGCGGCAGCAGAGGCGGCGGCCGCGCAGCAGGCAGCGCAGCCGGAAGAAACGATGGAAGGAAGAATTGGATATTAAAACGCAGTCAGGGAGGAAAACAATGAAAAAAACGAGAAGATTTTTGGCGGTTTTACTGTCGGTGAATATCCTGTTTGGGTGCCTTCAGGCGGATATTGCGGCGGCGGAAGAAACGGCGGTTTTGGCCCCGGAAAAGAGCACGGTGGAGGAAACATATGAACTGGTATCGGTGTCGGAGCTTATGCCGCTGATAATTCCAAACGGGACACAGCTTGTTGAAATTAAAAGGATGCTTCCGACATCAATCAAAGTGGAAATAAAGAATGCAGCGGGAGAAATAGAGAAAGAATATTTGGAGGTAGAATGGGGAGCAGGCAATTCTGATACCTACAGAGATATTATTTATGCGGAACAGGAGTTTTATTTTGATGGCACACTTATTCTCAGAGAGGATATAAAGAATCCCGACAATATTCCCCTCGATATTCGACAGGATGTGACCGTAAAGGCGAAAAGCGATGAGACAACAATGAAGAAGTATGAAATCGAGGGGGCGGAACAGATTGTGACCGTTCTGTTGAAGTATGATAACGCGATTTTCTATACTGGGAAAAAGATCACAGCCGGCAACTTAAATGCCGAGCTTAATCTGGAAAGCTTTTATTCCGACCTTGGCTTTACCAGAACCGGATTATCGCCGGAGGCTGTTTTTACGGTTAAGTATTTATACCCGCAAAAGGCAAAGGATGTTAAAAATGCTACGGACACAAAAGCATATTTTTATGCAAGTCTTGTTTTTAAGGAAAACTGGCGGAAGAGGGTCAAAGAGGATGGCTTGGACGACGCGTATATAGAAAAATGCGTGAACGCCTTAAATGACGCGATGAGTGAAAACCGCTGCTATTTTACGATCAGAAAGGTGTCTCTGGAGGGCGGGGATATTTCCAACCTTCGCTATGAAAAAGTGCAGGGAACAGGCAGGATAGTAAGAGTGTGGGATGTCGAAGTTACGCTGAAGGTAGATGGAGTACAAAGACAATATAAACTGAACAAAAAAGATTACGAGTTTAGCTACAAGAAGATTAAAGAGGACGTATATACGCTTTACCTGAAGGGTAAAGAGAAAAATTTTACGGGAATACTGGAAAAGAAGAAAGTGCGTATGCCTTAGCGGAGGAGATGCCTGCAATATGGGAATAAAGATCAGAAAAAAAGGGTATCTTACCTATGTGCAGATCGGTTTTTTGAAAGGAACCGCTTTCGATGAAGCGGAAGTGAGGAGGCTTGAAAAGGAAAGGCTTCCGGGGTTCTTCCGGATATGTGGACGGAAGGATAATACGATCATTTATGAGAGCCCCAGATCTGCTACGCTGAAAGAACAATTGAAACGTTCGGTCAGGAAAAAGGATTTCTTTATAATTCTGGAGCAGATTGCCCGTATGTCAAAAATTGCGGATGACGCTTCTCTTCATCCAGAAAAACTGATATTTGATATCAATTATATTTTTTATAACGAAAGTACGAAAGAAATGTATTTTCTGTATTATCCGATCGCGTCGGGATATGTCGAGGGGAGTGCGGAGCAGGCTATAGAAAAGGTCATTTATCTGGCTAAGCCGGATACGGAAGAAGATACAGACTACATTTCCCGATTCGCACGTTTTTTTAATGGGTTGCCGGTATATGACCCGGAGGAGATAGAAGCCTACATTTTCAGGGAAGCTCCGGAGAGTCTGGAACTGATAAAAGGAAATACATCTCCATGCGATCAGAAAGAAGCACTTTCTTTGGAAAATGATCGTAATCCGGAAGATCGGACCAGACACTTGAGCCAATCTGAACTTTCGCATTATCAGGGAAATTCGGATCGGGCAAATGCGTTTGAGGAATTACCGGGGGACGTGGAAGTTAAACGGGAGGGCGATTCCCTTTTTCAGGAGCTTGCCGATCAACCGAAGTACTTTACGGAAAACGCGGATGACGATACGGACAAAACGGTTTACCTGTTCCAAAACGATACGGAGGACAAAATACTGACGGTTCGCAGAGAAGCCACAGGAGATAAGGCTTCGGTACATAAAAATAGGCTGCATATCGGAAGAGGAAGTCATGCGGATCTTATAATCAAAGACAACAGAAAAGTCGGAAGAAGTCATGCAGACATTTTTTATGAAAACGGAAACTTCTATGTTGAAGACCAGAATTCACTGAATCATACATTTGTGAATGACAGAGTAATCCCCGCTTTGGAACCGGTACGACTGAACGACGGAGATATGCTGAAACTGGCTGACGAGATCTTTACGGTTATGATCTCTTCAATTTGATTATGCATCGAAAAAGCAGGAAGTAACGTGACAGTGGCGATCCTGGACGCGCAGGAGACAAGAGCGATTTTGATAAAACAACATATAGGCATTTGCTGCAAGGGATGGAAGGTGTGCGTTTATGATAATCCATTCGCGTTCGTTACGGCAGTTTATGATGAATGGAAGGGAGCAGTAGATCTTTTGATGATCCACCTTGCGGAGGAATGGGAGGATTCCATTCTTATGGGCAGAAACCTGCAGGATTTCTTCCCTCATATACGGCTGATCTTTTATTCGGAGGACTGCAGCTGTGCGGAAGCTATCTTTCAGGCGAGACCGAGCTTTTTTCTGAAGCTTCCCATGGACAGAGACCGTCTTGCAAAGGCACTCGAACGGGTGAACTCGGAAATGGATGAGGATGCCAGTGAAAGCCTTTCGTTCCGTTACAGGGGAAAATGTTTCAAACTCAGATACGCTTCCATACGATATATGGAAAGTGTTGGAAGAAAGATCATATTCCATTCGGATAAGGGAAGCTTTGAAACATATATGACAATGGACGATCTTACGCCAAAGCTGCCGGGGTATTTTATCCGATGTCACAGAAGTTATCTTGTCAATCAGCACAGGGTGACGCGCTGTGAGAATGGGAGGCTGTTCCTGAGTGGAGTGGACAGCGTGCCGGTGTCAAGATCCTATCAAAAGGAAGTGTTTAACAAAATAATCATGTAAAGGATAAATGGAAAATGCTGGTAACTCTTTATTGCGGCAACAAAATCTACAGAGTGAAGCTTCCCGGGCGGATCCAGGGCAAGTATTGGATGACAGATGATGAAGGACGGGCGAAAGGAAAGAAATTCTTCAGCATCGAGGCTGATACAGATGCGGAACACTGGATAATAAGAAAACAACGGACGATAGTTTGGCATAACGAGAAAAGCGAAGGGCAGGATTTCATACTCAGGGCCGGCTGTGTAGTACGGGTTTTTGTCACGGACCTTGGGGAAGGAATCCTTTTTACGGAGCCGGTAACGGAGAATCGCAGGATCTTTCGGAAATATGTGGTATCTGACGGAGCATATGTCTCTATAGGGCGGGATCGGACGAACAGTATTGTTTATGAGAATCAGTATGTCAGCGCACAGCATGCGGCGCTGGAATATTCGAATGGGAAATGGACAGTCCGGGATCTGAATTCGGGAAATGGAACGTATGTCAACAGGATAAGAACAGAACATGATTTTGACCTGAAACCCGGGGATGTGATCGAAATCATGGGACTCAGGATTATCGTCGGCCGTGGATTGATCGCATTGAATGATCCGGATGGAGAAGTCAGTATTAACGACAAAGGGCTAAGACCGTATCACCGTCCGGAACTGCGGGAAAGAGAGGAACCGGAACCGGAACAAAAAGAGTTCTTTTACCGCTCGCCCAGATTTCGCAAGGAGATCGAGCCACTGAAGCTTAAGGTGGATATGCCTACACAGAGAGAAGACAGAAATGAACAGCCGATCTTGCTGACGATAGGATCTGCATTGATTATGGGACTGGCATCTTTTTCGGTAGCAATTCTTTCTATGCTCAATTCTTTAAGTCAGGGCAGGGAACTTCTATCCGCACTTCCCACGATGATATCAGCCTCCGCAATGCTGGTGGGCGTGATTTTTATTCCGGTACTGCTGCGCAAAAGAGAAAGAAAAATGAGAGCCGAAAAGGAGGGCAATCGCAGAGACCGATACCTGAAATACATCGGACGGCTTCGGGATGAGATATCGAATGCGGGAAGGCAGCAGAAAGATTATCTCCTGTCAAATTATCCTTTGGTAACACAGTATGCAGCATCCGAAGAATTTTGGAAAAATCATTTGTGGGAACGGACAGAAGGTCAGCAGGATTTCCTTGAGCTGAGGCTCGGCGCCGGAAATACCGACATGGAAGCAGAGATCCAGTTTCCGGATGACCGTTTTTCCGTTGATGACGACATCATGAGGGATGAGCTTTTTGCGTTCCAGAAGGAGGAACGTCTCCTCATGGATGTACCGATACTGTTTTCTCTGCGAAAGGACAGAGTGCTTGGGATTATAGGAGAGCATTCAGGAGTGATACGGCTTTTACAGGGGCTCCTTCTTCAGATCATTTTGTTCCACAGCTATGATGAAGTAAAGCTGATCGTTCTCTGTGATAAAGCAGATGAAAAGGATCTGGACTTTTTAAGATATACCAGACATATCTGGGACAATAACGGAAAGCAGCGTTTTCTTGCGATGAATGAAGACGATCTGCGGGAACTTTCGATAATTGTGAATGGAATACTGGCGGACAGAAGACAGCCGGGTGAGGAAAAGCGCGGAAATGCAACCCCATTCTATGTCATCATTTCCACCAGCAGTGCTTTATCCAGACAGTGTGATTTCCTTCAGGAAGTCCTGAAGGATGATAATCTGTCCGGCTTCGGGGTTATCTGCGCACATGAGGAGTCCAGCTGTCTTCCCAAAGAGTGCAGATCCGTGATAGAAACCAGCGAATCCCAGGGGATTTTGATGTCGGGGCAGGCAAATGCGGATCAGGGAGTTAGCTTTGTGCAGGATCAGCTTTCCTGCGCAGAAGCGGATTATCTGGCGGGAAAGATGGCCAGGTATGAGCTGAATCTGAACATAGGGCGTTATGATCTTCCGGAAAGCGTTGGATTCATGGAATTATTCGGGGCAGGGAAATGTGAACACCTGAATGTTTTGGATCGCTGGAAAAAGAATAATCCGGTTAATTCGATCAAGGCGCCTGTCGGAGTAGATACGCTGGGATCGGTGTTCTACTTGGATCTTCATGAGAAATTTCATGGGCCACATGGATTGATCGCAGGGATGACGGGATCCGGAAAATCTGAGTTTATCATTACCTATATTCTTTCCATGGCTGTCAATTATCATCCTGATGAGGTGGGATTTGTCCTGATAGATTATAAAGGCGGAGGTCTCGCCGGAGCGTTTGAAAATGAAAAATATCGGCTTCCCCATCTGGTCGGAACGATCACAAACCTGGACAGTGGCAGTGTCATGCGATCCATATTGTCTATTAAGAGCGAACTGAGGAGAAGACAGGCGATCTTTAATCAGGCTAGAGTGATTGCCAGAGAGGGCACAATGGATATCTACAAATATCAGAAAATGTATCGTGACGGTCAGGTGAAAGAACCGCTTCCGCATCTGTTTATCATTGCCGACGAGTTTGCCGAGTTGAAAAGCCAGCAACCTGAATTTCTTGATCAGCTGATCAGTACTGCCAGGATCGGGCGGAGTCTGGGAGTTCATCTTATCCTTGCAACACAGAAACCGGCAGGGGTGGTTAGTGATCAAATATGGGCGAATTCCAGATTCAAGGTCTGCCTGAAGGTCCAGGACAAGGCGGACAGCAACGATATGCTGAAAAGACCGGATGCCGCTGAATTAAAAGAAACCGGGCGGTTTTATCTTCAAGTGGGCTACAATGAGCTGTTTGAGATGGGGCAGTCCGCATGGAGCGGCGCTCCGTATGCGGATTCTGATGATGCGGAAAAAACAGCGGATATGAGCATGGAGATATTGGATTCTCTTGGAAATGTTGTTGAAAAACTGAAAAAAGAGCAAGTCAGGGCAGAAGTGTCCAATTCCCAGATCGTAAGAATTATGGAATACCTGAATGCACTGGCCATGCAGGAACAGATCTGTACGAGACAGCTCTGGCTTCCGGAAATGCCGGAGTTCATCCTCCTTGATACGCTACTTCAAGCATACCATTATGAAAAGAGTGACAGAGGAGAACTGGAGGGAGTCATCGGGGAACTGGATGATCCCTATCATCAGGATAAGCACCTGTTGACAATTAATTTTTCAGAAGGGAATGCTCTTGTTTACGGCGCGGCAGGAAGTGGGAAAGAAATGCTTCTTGAGGCCATGATCTCATCTCTTTATGAGAATTATGGGCCGGACGAACTGAATGCGTATCTTCTGGATTTTGATGCGGAGGCTCTGCAGGCATTCCGAAGCGCCCCACAGACCGGCGGAATTGTGCTGGATGGGGAAGCGGAGAGTATCAGAAGCTTTTTTGGCATGATGCAGAAAGAACTGAAAAGAAGAAAGAAACTGTTCTTCGAGTATGGAGGGGACTATTCGCATTATCAGGCATCCGGGCAGGAGAAAGTACCATATATACTGGCCGTTCTTCATAATTATCCGCATTTTTATGAGAATTATGAGGCATATGATGACATACTGACGGCCCTCACGCGTGAATGTCCGAAGTTCGGGATATACTTTGTGCTTACGGGAACAAGCGCAAGCGCGATTCGCTATCGTCTGGCACAAAACTTCAGTCAGGTTTTTGTTCTGCAGTTAAATGACAACTCAGATTATACTTCTATTTTGGGCAGAACCAACGGTATTTACCCGTCTCGGTATCAAGGCAGGGGAATTATCAAAAAGGATGAAGTCTATGTGTTCCAGACAGCCTGTCTGACAAAGGAGAAGGAACTCCAGACAGAATCTATTAAAAAACGCTGTGACGCATGGAGGAATAAGTATCCTCTGGATACGGCGAAGGCGATACCGGTCGTCCCGAAATTTGTGTCCGGTGCAGCGCTTGCAAATACACTTCCTTCTTTTGAAAGGCTTCCGCTGGGGATCAGTTTTTCAACCTATTCACCGGTATTTTATAACATGAAAGAAAGAAATATCCTGTATGTTCTTTCGAAAGATGAGAAACTGCTTTCCGCTTTTACCGGCGGGATTCTGGAGGCGGTTTCCGGTATAAACGATCTGAGGATTGTGGCAATAAGCGCTTCTGATGATCTGAAAAAGCACGTTCACGGAAGCGTTGAAATGATCACGGTAAGTTATGAGGATGCTGTGGTGGAATTGTTCCATACTGCTGTTGAAAGAAATAATGAATACAAAAAAGCTGCAGGAAAGCCGCATGCTGATAAAACGCCGATATTTGTTGTGCTGAATGAATATGGAAGAATAAAAAAACAGATGTCTGAGGATGGAGAGGATAAGCTGAAAGTCATGCTGGCGAAGACGGCCTCTTTCTGCGAAATGTATTTTGTTGTCACAGATACGGAACGAAATGCCGGAGCTTATACCACGGAAGAATGGGTGGGAGAACGCTGCGGCGGGAATGGAGTGTGGCTTGGAACCGGGATCGAAGATCAGATCCGCTTTATCGTATCCGGCCAGCGCTTCTCCAGGCAGCAGCCGACAGATCGCCACACAGGTTATTTTGTGGACAGGACTGTTGCTGAAAAGCTGCGGTTTGTTGAAGCTTCCTCTCTTGAGACGGAGGTGGAAAATGAAGAATAAAGTATTACTGTATATTTTGCTGCCTGCTGCAGGCGTCACATTGGAGATGCGCGTGCCCCGGCAGATGCAGATGGCGGAGATGATCTCGTTGCTGACGGAATGGCTTAAAAATGAGGAACTTGACTATCTTGCGGATGAGGACGCGCTTGTAATGGAAGCGGAAGGCGGCAGGATATATGACCGTAACGCATTTGTCGGAGAAGCAGGACTGTCGGACGGATCCAGAATAATTTTAATTTGAGCCGGAAGAAACCATTCGTTACATCAGATATGCATTTCATTACATCTTCTCCGTAAAGAACTAATCGTCTGTTAAGATGCATAGCATAAAGTGATTCATTCCAAAAGGAGGTAAACGGCATGGGAATGGGAAAAATCAGAGTTACGTCAGAGCAGCTTCGAACCACAGCAAAAGAAGTGGAGGGGATGGCAAACGAGTATAAGACTTTATACACGGAACTCCTTCAAATGATCAGCGATTTCACCAGCACGGATTTTAAGGGAAAGGAAGCAGATGAATTCAGGAACAAGGCTTATGATTTCGAAGATGATTTCGTTAAAATGAAGGATCTCATGGATGAATATGCCAGACATTTGAGAATGGCGGCGGATAATATCGACCAGACCAGGGATAATATTTCAGGAGAGGCTGCTTCCCTGCAGTCCTGATGACGGAAGGTTTTGAAGTGAAGTTTGATTTGGAAAGGAGATTATCATGGCAGATACCGGTAGAGAGTTTTATTTAAACTATAGCACCTGTGAGGACTGGGCAAGTAAGATTGACGGAAAAAACACGGCCCTGAGAAACAAGTTGGAGGAAATCCAGAGAAAGATCAACAGCCTGGAGGCCAGTTATGAAAGCGACGCATCCACGACGATCCGTCAGAAGATTACAGGCATGACCCCTCGCTTTCAAAGTTATGAGGAGGTAATAAAAGGCTATACTACTTTCATTCGACGTACCAGTCAGGCAGTTGACGGCTCGGTGAGAACCGTGGATGCAAACGCACAGCAGTTCATCTGACAGAACAGGAAAATAATATGAGTAGAAGAAATCAGGGATGGCTCCTTATTCTCCCATTGCTGGCCGCCGGAGCAGTAGCTCTCGTAGGCTGCGGTTCTTCTTCGGGGGGCGGGAAGCTATCCAGAGCAGATTATATCGGCCTTTTGGGCAGTGTTTTCGGATATGAAAGCTATGAAGCTGAGGAAAGCTTTTTCTCCGATGTGTCACCGGACACAGAGAATTTTGCAGAGATCCAAGCCTCTGTAGAATGGGATGTCCTGGATGGAGGAGGAGAGTTTAAGCCCGATAACGGAGCAACGCTCGGGTTTTCGCTGGAGTCGGCGGTACGGGCTGTCGGTATTGAGAATATAACTGCATCAGGTGTCACGTTTGATGAGTCGGATCTGATCTCTTTTTATACCGGGTCCATCGCCGGGGTTGACGTATCCGATAAGGACGCGCCGGTGGATGCCGAAACAGCGGAACAGATATTGAACTATGCCAAGGATTACAGAAATCAGCTTGAAAGACCGCAGACCGTGGAAATTGAATTTGCGGATGGGGTCAGGACCGCGGACGAGGGAATGTTACTTTCTCCGAATGAGGATGTGGTAAACGTTCTGTTCGGGAATACTTCGGATTATGCCGTGGGTGATATCCTGTACTTCGAGAATACGTCGGACGGATTCCCGAGAGCCATGAGAATTACCGCTGTGGGGGATAAAACCTTTGATGTGGAGCCTGCATCGAATGATGATACATATTCATACGTGAATGTTTCAGGAACTTTTGCGGGGGCGGTATTAAATGCAACGTCCGCATCGGATGGTACGGATGTAACCTTCGGAGATGACCTGTATAATGAAATGCATGCCTATGGCATGAAGGCTTCGGAAAAGGAGTATGAAACCCTGCTGCTCGCAAATGGTGTTCAGGCCGGTATAGACAAAGGGAAGGATCATGTCACATTTAATGCATCTTTCAATGCGGACAATAAAGAAAGCGATAGTAAGGTGAGCCTTTCTTCCAGTGGAAGCTTCAAAATTGGCATAGAAAATGTAAAATTTGATGTCGATTTTGAAAAAGAATGGTTTGATGTGAAGAAAGCAGGTCTGAAGGTTCGATTTGACACGGTGGTTCATTCGCATATTGAGGGACACGCTGCCTGTACGATCCCTCTTGGAGATGCATATTTCCAGATCGGAACTTCACCTCTTGTTGTACGTCTTGCACTTACAGCGAATCTGGGTGCTGACGGAAATGTAGATGTGGACTATACGACAGTAAATGTATTGGATACCGGATGGAAAAAAGGAGCCGGTTTTTACAAGACATTTAATAGTACGCCCAGCGCATCCATGGAAGCAGATGTCACATTAACGGCAGAGGCAACGGCGCTTTTGGACCTTCGGCTGGGTTATGGGAAGGTTTCGGAGAGCGTGGTGAATGCGCAGATCACATCCGGAGTAGTAGGAATTGCGAAATTAGATGCTGATCTTTTGGGAAATCAGCCTACTTGCGTTGATGTTTTGATCTATGTTCCATTGAGATGGGGCGTCAACCAGGAAGGATGTATACTCACATGGATCAATAAGAACTTTCAATATACCGGAACAATCTGGGATGCCTCGAATTCGCCGGTGCAGCTGCATTTTCACTTTGAGGATGGAGCAAGAACGCCGGGAGATGTCTGTACGAGAAAAGAAGAGGTCAAACAGGAGCAACCGGAAGAAGAGGCTGGAAAGCCCATAGAGTATGAGCTCTTTGAATTTGAAAAGCTGGAATTCGATTTTATTGAGCTGGAAAGATACGGTGTGTTTATTGATAAAGGCGGCAGTGAAAAAGTACCTCTGCTTTCTGTACCGGAGGGCTATTCCGAGAGTGAACTTTTGTATAAAGTGGATGATCCTTCCATATGCAGCGTTTCGGGGGGCACGATCACCGCAGGTGAATCCGGAAGTACGATAGTCAAGATATCCACGCCGGACGATATGTTTACTGTATCCCTTGCCGTAACAGTGAGCTATGATTACAGTGTTGATTTTATACCTTTACCAGAGACCTGAATGGTGGATTGATGATGGGAATTGATCTGGAATCGGTTTACGCGATTCAAAAAGACCTAAAGCGCGCTTCAGACGATGTTTCTGAGTCGAAGCACAGACTGGCAGTCTATCAGAATGATATGCAATGCGCCTGGCGCTCCGGGGATTCCCGGAGCGTGCAGGCCGTTGTATCAGAGTTGGAGCGATACATGCAAAAAGCTTCCGAGGAATTGATGGAATTGGGAAGACTGATCGTGATCACCGGGGAGGAGATCTGCGAGGAAGAAGCAGCGGCTGAGGCGGATATGCATTTGGGGCAGAAAGGATCTGCGGTGAATGACGGACATTGATATTAATCTTGGAGAACTGTATAGAGCGAACCAAAAGATCCCTCCGGTTATCTCTCTGATGGAGGGGGTACTGAGGGATGTACGTCTGATGCGCTGGAGAATACCACAGGAGATTCAGGACAGGCGTGATATTCGATACAGGCTCGAGAACCTGATCCGAGATATGGATTTCATACGAAATAAACTGGAAGCAGTGAACAGAACGGCAGAGGACGTGGTGGTTCAATATTTGGAAACAGACAGGAAGAATAAAAAAAATGCGGAAAAATTTGATTGAAAAGAAAAAAAGGAGACTGCATTGTACAGCTGCGTTACTGGCAGCTGTATTGCTTTCTGCGGTGCCGGTTTATGCCCTGGCGGAAGAGGTTGGCACGGAAACAGTTGAGCCGGAACTTCAAAATGAAACTGCGCAAAAAACGGAGGCAATAAACAGCAGATACTCAGAAGAAGGCGTGTATGTTTACCTGAGAGGAGGAGAGGATGACCTGACGGTTAAGACGGCACAGTTAGGAAATACGATCTGTCCAAGTGTTACCTCCGGTCCGATATCCGAACTGGGCTTGCCGATCCGTACGGTGATCATGCTGGATAATTCAATCTCACTGGGTAACCGGTTCGGAGAAAAGGCAATCCGGCTTATGGAACAGCTGGTGGATGCTCACGAAGAGGGTGAGCAGTTTCGCGTCGCTACGTTTTCCGAAAGTGTCACGGAACTGTCCCCGTATACATCGGATTATGTTTCTGTAAAGTCCTATATCGAAGCAATATCTTTTGAGGATCAGGATACGTATCTGTCGGAAATGCTTCATGATTTCCTGATGGATTCACAAGATGGAAACGCAGCGTATACAAGATTTATCATTATAGCGGACGGGGCGGATGATAATGAAATTTCCTATACCGAGGCCGAATTAAAGGAGTTGATGAAGGAGGCCGGGGTAGTTATCCATACGGTAGGGGTTAAGACCTCCAACAATGCGGAATTGCTGGAAAGACTGTTTTCCTATTCGCGGAGTACGGGAGGGTCTTATACCGTTGCGGATGCGGATGCAGAACCGGAAATGATTGTGGATACGATAGATCAGGATTATTTGCTGCATTACGCAAAACTTATGCCGGACGTGAGAGATATGGATGGAAGCCGAAAGGAGGCAAAACTCACTATTCTATCGGACGGCAAGGAGGAAACAGTTCACATTTCTGTACAAGTCCCTTTTGGAACAGGAGAGGTCATAGAGGCTGAAAGCGAGGAAGAAACAGAGAAGGCGGATGAGGAAAAAGCGAGTGAAGCAAAGCCGGAGATCCCTGTGATCAACGTGAATCAGGGAAAAGACAGGGAGGATGCTCAACCGTCTCCAATACCAATGTTGCTGTACATTGTAATTGCAACTGCGGCAGGAGCTACTGTGATTGTTGTAATCCTCCTGGCAGTAAGAAAGAAAAATGCCGGCCCCAGAGTGATTATGCCAGATACAAGGAGCGAATCGAACGAGACCGTATTGATCAACAGTTCGAGATACGTTAAGCTGACAGATATAAACAATCCCGAACGGCAATTCAGCGCACGACTGGATGAGTCGGTGATAATAGGAAGAGAGAGTGGCGATATAAGAATATCGGATGATGAAACGGTTTCTTCAAAGCATTGTGAAATCATCAGAAAAGGACAACTGTTCTATTTGAATGATCTGGGATCAAGTAACGGAACTTATTATCAGGGGAGCCGGATCTATTCACAGACGCCGATCCTCGACGGAAGTGTGTTGGGATGCGGTGAGTATAAATATCTGCTTGAATTAAGATAAGATATCATCATATAGAATATATCACGGATTATTCTGCCATCCCGGCCGTTTGCACATGGGCCGGGATTTTTATTTCAGAAACGTAAAGGCGATTTTGCGTTGCGCAGGCTGAAAGAGGATGCTATAATTCAGGCACAGGAATCGTCCTTTCTTGAAAATTCTTTTATCATATCTGATTTTCACACAGATCTCCTGTAATTTCCATTCACGCATGCAGGAGGTTTGGCTCCTGCGAAATTACTATATTTCAAAGGAG
>JAEEGL016625584.1_pt1 | contig 22380 bp, 18 predicted proteins | sample 9134231 | NCBI WGS metagenome assembly JAEEGL01 (sample SAMN16246548, study PRJNA631951) | gut metagenome | biome: gut microbiome; feature: rumen; material: fiber-attached | host: Bos | place: Iran: Karaj | collected 2018-10
CCACCGTAACCATATGCCATTCAAGAACTTCCAACCTCCCGGAGGTGACCCGCCAGGCAGACATCCTGGTCGTTGCCATAGGCCGCCCCCGCTTCGTGACGGAGGATATGGTAAGCCCCGGCGCTGTGGTGATCGACGTCGGTGTCAACCGTGACCCCGGGACCGGAAAGCTCTGCGGCGACGTGGATTTCGATGCCGTCGAGCCGAAGGCTTCGGTGATAACTCCGGTGCCTGGTGGCGTCGGCCCTATGACCATAGCCTGCCTGATGGAGAACACCGTCGGGTGCTTCCTTCGGCGCGTGTCTTTGAAATAAGCTTATAAAAGCTTATCTTTGTACGATATAACCACGTAAATGATGAGAGCTAAACTATACGGACTTCTGACCCTTTGCCTCGCCCTTGTGCTGGTGGGCTGTTCCGACCCTTCCGGCGTCCAGGGGGGAGATAATCCATATGAGCCTTCCCGGACCCCGACGGTGAATCCATCGAAGGACCCCTCCGTGGAGCCTTCCGCCGACCCGTCGAAGGACGTCGACCCTTCCTCCGATGCGGCGGATGAAAGCTACAGCCAGATTATCAGCAACTTCGAGCGGGAACTCCAGAAAATAACCGACATAGTGGAGATGTATGACCGCGACGTTCCGGTGTCGGCCCTCGTCGAAGAAGACGAGGACTATATCATATGCTTTGGTAGCGACACCTATTCCCTGTTCTGTGACTTCAACGCCAGGGGAGTGCCGGATTTCGGCGTGACCCGCAAGGAGGGGAAATATCTCTGGACGGTGGATGGCAATGTGCTGTCCGAGGATGCAAATGTCCTCACCGGCAAGCCGTCGCTGCGTGTGGCAGGCGGTAAATGGCAGGTGAAATATGGCAGTTCCTCCTGGCAGACGCTCGAGGATGCGGTCAAGCCGGCCGAGGTCGGAAGCATAGTGCTGTTTTCCGATGTGGAACAGTCCAATGGTTATGTCCTGATTACTTTTGCCGACGGCTCTTTCGTATCCCTTGCGATGGAGGAAGATGAATACGACTATAGCTACGACCCCGTCTCCGACGACCCTTCTAGCGGTCCCGTGACCCTCAGCGTAGGCGTGACGACAGGCTCCGTTTCCAGCATAACTTCCACCAGCGCAACGATTTCAGGCTCATTCTACAACGCCTCCCAGCCCCCCACGGGCTCCGGCTTCGAATGGGGCCTGTCGTCCGGCGCCCTCAGCCGTGACGCCTATGTGGACAAGACTTTCAGCGGCGCCTCCGGCAGTTTCAATGCCACCCTCACTTCCCTTGAGGAAGGCACGACCTATTACTACCGGGCCTATGTCATCCTGAACAACGAGAAGTATTTCTACGGCTCGGTGAAGAGCTTCACCACCGCGACTTCCGGCACCGTGACTGAAGGCCGCCATTACCTGGGCTGCTACGAGATGCCTGCGATGGATCTCAACGGCAAGGTGAGCACCGGCAACGAGCTTCACGGCTCGACCAAATACTACAGCTATGAGACCAATTCCTCCGGCAAACAGCTTGTCGTGACCCACACCTACAAGGAGGCCGGCCACCAGGTCCGCAACTACACCGTCCTGTTCGACGGCGACAAGCATTGCCCCATCTGGACCGCATTCGTGATGCAGAAGGACGAGTATCCGGACAACAACGTGGGCCGCAGCGGAAGCTGGAAGGACGACCCCGCAGTCCCGTCTTCCTGGCAGCAAGGTGGCGTTTCGGGTTACAGCCGGGGCCATCACGTAGCTTCCAACTACCGTCAGTCGAGCAGTGACGGCTCTGCCGGCAACAAGCAGACCTTCTACCACACGAACCAGTCACCCCAGTACCAGAACGGCTTCAACGACGGCGTGTGGAACAAGATGGAGCTCGCCATAAAGGGCAAGGCCCCCTACGGTCGTGACACCCTGTATGTCACGGTGGGCACCCTGTTCGAAGACGGAAAGACCATCTCGGGCGTGTCCATCCCAAGCCACTTCTACTGCTGCGTAATGTACTGCGGCTTCGATTCCTCAGGCAATATGACAAGTGCCAAGGGAGAAGCCTATCTGTACACGAACGAGTCCCACGGCAAAAAGGAATATACGGACTTCCGCACCAGCATCGATGCCATAGAGCAGAGGTCGGGATTCAACTTCTTCGCTTCCGTGCCGGAGAACCTCCAGAGTGCTGCGGAGAAGACAACTTCAGGAGTATTATAACATCAAGATATGGAAAGAAGAACGAGAGTGAGATTTGCGCCGTCCCCCACAGGGCCGCTCCATATGGGCGGAGTGCGGACCGCGCTGTATAACTACCTCTATGCCAAGCAGCACGGAGGAGATTTCATCATCAGGATCGAGGACACCGACTCCCACCGCTTCGTGCCCGGAGCCGAGGAATACATAATCGAGGCGCTCCGCTGGTGCGGCATCATCCCCGACGAGGGCGTGGACGAGAACGGCAAGGTCGTCGAGACCCCTTCCGCCAGGCATCCTCACGCGCCATATCGCCAGAGCCAGCGCAAGCCCATATACCGCCAGTATGCCGAGCAGCTTGTAGCCTCCGGCAATGCCTATTATGCCTTCGACACCCCCGAAGAGCTTGAAGCGCGCCGCACCGCAGCCGAGGCTGCCGGACAGACGTTCATATACAACCAGGTTACCCGCAAGGAACTGCGCAACTCCCTGACGCTCAGCCCTGAAGAGACTGCCCGCCTGCTGGAGGAAGCTACCACCTGGACCATCCGCTTCAAGATGCCGGAAAACACCGTGGTGGCTATGGACGACCTCATCCGCGGCCACATCGAGGTGAACACCGACACCCTCGACGACAAAGTCCTCTGGAAGAGGGCCGATGAGCTCCCGACCTACCACCTTGCTAACATAGTGGACGACCACCTGATGGAAATCTCCGAGGTCATCCGCGGCGAGGAATGGCTGCCGTCCCTCCCGCTTCACTATCTGCTCTACAAGGCCTTTGGCTGGAGCGACACCCAGCCCCGCTTCGCCCACCTGTCCCTGCTTCTCAAGCCGGACGGCAAGGGCAAGCTCAGCAAGCGCGACGGTGACAAGATGGGCTTCCCCGTCTTCCCGCTGCGCTGGGTCAATCCCGCGGGCGAAGTCTCCCGCGGCTACCGCGAGGACGGCTATTTCCCCGAGGCTTTCGTGAACCTTCTCGCCTTCCTTGGCTGGAACCCCGGCGACGAGAGGGAAATGTTTACAATAGAGGAACTTATCCCCGCTTTCTCGCTGGAGCGGATAGTCAAGTCCGGCGCCCGTTTCAATCCCGAGAAAGCCCGCTGGTACAATAAGGAATATCTGCGCCTCAAGAGTGATGAGGAACTCACGGACCTGTTCATCCCCATCCTCGACAGTCACGGCGTCAAGGTGGTGGACTGCCCCGCCTGCGCCCTCACCGCCGGATGCGAATTCGCAGGCCTTGGCGGAGACTTCCGCAACCACGTCTTCACCCGTGAATATGTCCAGGGCGTCGTCGCCCTGGTAAAGGAAAGGGCGACCTTCGTCTCAGATTTCTGGACGATAGCATCCTATCTGTTCATCGCCCCTTCCGAGTTCGAGGCATTCGGCGTCAAGGCAGGCGCCGCCGTGGAGCAGAAGCCGGCCGACCCCCGCAGGGCCCCCGACCCCAGGGCGAAGGTCTATGACGACACCCTCACCGCCCCCTTCCTTGCCAAGGATGTCGACAAATTCTGGAAGGAAGAGAACTATACCCTCGCACTGAAGGCGGCCGCATATCTGTGCGAAGAATACAAGGGCGCTATGGACAAGCAGTCCGTCGAGGTGGCCCTTGAGGAATATATCAAGGCGAATGAGTGGCCTATGGGCAAGGTGATGAACTGCCTCCGCCTTGCTCTCGCCGGGGCCTCCAGCGGTCTTGGTATAGCCGACATCGTGTCCTTCATCGGAAGGGCGCAGCTTGCCGAAAGGATGGAATATATAAAGACAAGACTCATATGAAAATAGGTATCTGCAGCGACCACGCCGGGTTTGACTACAAATCCAGGCTCATTCCCTGGCTCCAGGGCAAAGGCTACCAGATGGTGGATTTCGGCACCGACTCCACGGTGAGTATGGACTATTCCGACGTCGCCCATCCCCTCGCCGAGGCTGTTGAAAGCGGGAAGGTGGATCTGGGAATCGCCCTGTGCGGCACGGGCAACGGGATGGCGATGACGCTGAACAAGCATCGCGGCATCCGCGCCGGCCTCGCCTGGGGCTCCGAAATAGGCCGCCTGGTGAAGGCCCACAACAACGCCAACGTGCTTGTGATGCCTGCCAGGTTCATTTCCTACCGCCTTGCCCAGAGCATCGTGAAGACCTGGCTTGAAACCTCCTTCGAAGGCGGACGTCACCAGCGCCGCATCGAGAAGATGGTATGTTTCTAGTCGCTTCCCCAAGCCTGCACTGCCTTTCGGAGAATATTGACGATTATCCGGAAGGCATCATCATACCGGTGGACAAACCCTACAGGTGGACCTCGGCCGACGTCATCCGCAAAGTGAAGTTCGCCGCCATCCGCCATTTCCACAAAAAGAACCTCAAGGTCGGTCACGCCGGCACCCTTGACCCTCTGGCCACGGGAGTGCTGCTTGTGTGCCTGGGGAAGGCCACCAAGATGGCCGAGACCCTCCAGAAGCACGACAAGGAATATGTGGCTGACGTCGTCTTCGGCGCCACAACCCCGTCCTACGACCTTGAAAAGCCCATTGACCGCTTCTATCCGACGGAAGGAGTCACGGAAGAAGCGCTCCGGGCTGTCCTGCCCTCCTTCCAGGGTGAGCAGGAGCAGGTGGCCCCGCTGTTCAGCGCCAAATCCGTGGACGGCGTGAGGGCCTATGAACTAGCCCGCAAGCTCTATCGCAGCGGAGGCGACATCGACGAGGCCGCCCTCGCCACCCTCACCCGCCAGCGCATCACCATCTCGGAGATCTCCCTGCTGGAGTTCACTCCGGGAGGCGCCCCTTCTTCAGGGTGCGGGTTACGTCCCGAAAAAGCGGACGATGTCAGCGAAAATGGGGGTAAAATGACGGTATCGTCCCAGTTTTCGGGACACGGTGAGCAGCCCGATGCCACCGGCCGCACTGCCTCCAGCCGCATCAACGTGACTGACAACAGCGCTTTGGGGCTGCCGCATGCGAGCATCCGGGTCGCCTGCTCGAAGGGCACCTATATCCGTGCCCTGGCCCGCGACCTTGGCGAAGCGCTCGGCACCGGCGCCCACCTCGGCGCCCTTTGCCGCACCCGCACCGGCTCCTTCCGCGTCGAGGATGCGCTGAGCGTCGATGAAGCGGTCGCCCTGCTGGCCGCAGGTCGCCCGAGGTCTCCGTTTGGCGGGGAGACCTCGGGCACGGAATCGGCCTCCGAGTGAGCTGAGAGGCATTATCACAGCCCGAGGTAAAGGCCCAAAACGGAGACCTCGGGCAAAATGAACAAGGTAAACGCAATAAAAAGAAATATGGACAGAGTAAGGAAATACCGCGTCGGCGGCCACGTGATGGAAGTGGAGCTGGAGCAGCCGTGGAGGTTTATGGAATACACCCCAGCGGTGAAGGCAAGGATTGAAGCCGCTTCCAGGGGAGAGGAGATCCCTGTGATGCCGACAAGGGCTGGCGACGAGGTGCCTGCCAGGACGTTCGTGCAGAGCGCGCAGGAACTGCCCCAGGGCCGCACCAGGGGAGACCTTGACTTTTCGCAGTATGAGCCGTTCCGCTGTGAGGATGATGCGCTCCCGATGATGAAGCTCAAGATATTTGCCAGGGAGCCTGAGTGGCTTGGCCGGGAGATGGCAGATGGCACGATATCCCTTGTGCTGAAAGTGGACACCCGCCCTCCGTTCTACTATATCTATTCCAGGGGCGATGAGACTTTCTATGAATTCGACTCCGATGAGCAGTACCATATTGCCGGCACGCTGAAAGTCTCGGCCGACGGCAGGAGCGGGGAGTACTATCCTAAGCCGGGCTTCGGTCCCCACACGACTATGTTCCATATCAGCACATCGCTGATGATGCTGTATACCTATGCCACATCCTGCCACGACACCCTTCTGATGCACGCATCCGTGGTCCGCTATGACGGCAGGGCCAACCTGTTCCTTGGCGTGAGCGGCACCGGCAAGAGCACCCACAGCCGCCTGTGGCTGTCGAATATCGAAGGCTGCGACCTGGTGAACGACGACAACCCCGTCCTCCGCATCGAGGATGGCCTCCTGTATGTATATGGCACCCCGTGGAGCGGCAAGACCCCGTGCTACCGTAATCTGCGTGTCCCGGTGAACTCCATCGTCCGCATTGAGCAGGCCCCCAGGAACGAGATAAGGCCCCTGAAGGGCCTCTCTGCATATGCCAGCGTCGTCGCTGCGGCATCTTCCATCCGCTGGCAACGCCCCCTGATGGACAGCGTTGCCGCCACTGTCGAGAAGGTCATCGGCCTGGCACCCTGCTGGACCCTCCACTGCCTCCCCGATCCCGACGCCGCCGCCCTCTGCTTCAGCACCGTCTGTACCCCAAAAGCCTGATTATCGGCTAATTGCGAGGAAGGGAGTACTGTCCCGTAGGCGTGTCCACCCCCGGGGTAGTTATCCCTTCCTCACTTATTGACTGACGGTTATTCGCCGACGGTGCGGGAGACGTGGCTGCGGCGGATGGCAGCGACGCTTTCGAGCTCGCTCTTGCTCTGGCCGGGGGCCAGGATCAGCGCCGGCTTCTCGTCCGGGTTGAAGCGGAATTTGCGCACGTTCTCGGCGTTGTTGTAGCCGACCTTCTTGATTATGACGTTCTCTTCCGGAAGCACTATCTCGCCTTCCTTCTGGGAAGGGTGGGGGTCATAGCGGAAATCCTTCGTGAGCATTATCAGCTTGCCGAAGTCTGAACCGGTGAGTCCGATGAGGTTCATCTTGAAGCCGGTGGCGATGGCGGTGATGTGGATGGTGTCACCCACGGCCGGGTCGTCGTCATAGATGAGGCCCCTCTTGAACTTGCTGACGCTGCCGGTGTACTCGGTGATCATCGAGCTGATCTTGTTGAGTTCCTCCATCTTGAGGCCCTGGTCGTTGCGAGGGGCCGTGATGTTGATGAGCAGGTTCTTGCAGGTCTTAAGGTCGAAGTCGTTCAGAAGGGGAGACTCAAGGGCGCCGCGGACCGCCTCCTCGAGGCGGTTCTTGCCCGAGCCGCTTCCGCAGCCCATCAGGGCCATCCCGCTGTTCTTCATCATAGTCTTCACATCCTCGAAGTCGACGTTCACGTAGCCGGGCTTGTTGATGATTTCGATGATGCCTCGCACGGCGGTGGCGAGCACCTCGTCGGCGCGGGGGAATGCATCCTGGACAAGCTGGTTGCCGAAGAATTCGTAGAGCTTCTCGTTGTTGATAATCAGCAGGCTGTCAACGTTTTTCTCAAGCTCGTGGATTCCGTCCACTGCCTTGGAGAGGAAATCGTCACCCTCGTTGCGGAAAGGCAGCGTGACTACTCCCACGGTGAGGATTCCCTTGTCCTTCGCCATCTTGGCGATGACGGGGGATGCTCCCGTTCCGGTGCCGCCGCCCATACCGGCGGTGATGAACAGCATCTGGGTGCCGGTGTTAAGGACTTTCTCGGCAATCTCATCCTGGGACTCGAGGGCGGCATTGCGGCCCTTGGTGGGGTTTGTGCCGGCGCCGAGGCCCTCTCCGAGCTGTATCTTCAGAGGCACGTTGCTCTTCTGGAGAGCCTGCGAGTCGGTGTTGCACACTACGAAGCTGCAGCCCTCTATGTTCTGGTTGTACATATACGTCACGGCATTGCAACCGCCGCCGCCTACGCCTATTACCTTTATCATTGAATCGATGGGAACCCAGTTGTCGGGTGTGAATGTCTCGTTCATATTACTGTTCCTCCGTTTCGTCAGGGTTGTTCACTTTGTCATAAAGGTTGCCTATCGCATCGCTGAAGCTCTCCTTGAAAGACTGCCAGGTGACGGCAATCCTGCTGGGCTTGCGCTCGCGGACCGGCTTGGGCTGTGGTTTCGGCTTGGGAGCTTCCTTGGGGATGTCCGTGAACAGCTCGCCGCCGGTCCCCTCCGGTGCATCTTCGGGAATTGCAACCGTAACTTCCTCTTCCAGAGGTTCTTCCTCTATGGGCTTTTCCTCGACGGGAGCGTCTATGCAGCTGGACACTCCGTCGGTTTTGGCCTCAAGCAGCATTCCGATGGACGTGGTGGCCGATGCCTCGAACACGCCCGGGCAGCCCGAGGCTGAGAATAGCGGGCGAGGGAGTCCGGTGCGCACCGTGTAACCGGAGAGTTCCTTGATGAAGGATCCAAGGTTGGCGAGGTTCGCGCCGCTGCCGGTGATGACTATGCCGCTGCGCAGGCTGTCGGCGAATCCGCTCTCCTGGATTTCATAGAGGATGGCGTCGATGATCTCGTGGCAGCGGGCGGTGATTATTTCGGAAAGGAAATACACGGGAATCTGCTTGTAGCCTTCCACGTCGCCCTCTATCTGGAGGATCTTCTCTCCGAGGTTCTGCAGGCGGTCGGGCTGGCAGGCGCCGAATGCCATCTTGATGTTCTCGGCGAGGGTCTCGGTGATGGAGCACTCGCTGCGGATGTCGGAGGTTATGACCTTGCCTCCGAAGGGGATGCAGGCATAGTGACGCAGGATCTTGCCCTTGTAGATGCTGACGGAGGTGGCGCCGCCTCCAAGGTCTACTAAAGCGACGCCATTCTCCATCTCATCCTCGGTCAGGACGGCCTTGGCGATGGCCCCCGGGGTGAAATACTTCCGGGATATGGCTATCTCCAGGTCGCTGAAGACCTTGTCTATGGTCTTGACCGAGCTGCGTTTGCCTATGAACAGCTTGAAGTTGCCTTCGAAAGTCTCGCTGATGACTCCGATGATATCGCTCTCGATGAGCTGGAAATTCTCGTCTTCGGAGTACGACTGTGCGATGGCACCATATATCTGTTCCCTGTCGGGGTCGTCCAAAGGATATTGCTCACGCGCAATACTTTTGAGGGCCTCGACTTCTTCGGCAGATATGCTTTCGTCAGGATTGTTCCTGGTCACTTTGGCGCAGTTGATTTCCTGGCGCACGTCGCACCTTGGCAGGCCGACGACCACCTGGAGTATCTTGATGCTGAGTTCGGATTCCGCCTCGGCGATTACCTCCTTTATGGGGCCTGCCGCCTTCTGGGGGTTGAACACTGCGCTGTTGCGGATGCCCTGTGAGGGCTTCTCGCGGTAGAATATGACCTGGATGTCATTCCCTGACACCTTTGCTACGGTGAGGGCTATCTTGGACGACCCCAGGTCCACGGATGCTATATACCTCTCTTCCATTATTTTGTTTTGCAGATTATTTGATTATCGTATTTTACGTTCACGCTCTTGTACCAGCCCTCTTCCTTGGTGGGCGCTATCTCCGTGTAGTAGCGCTCCATCCTGGCAAGCTTGGCCTCGTAGTCCTCCGGCCCTCCGAAAAGGAATCTTTCCTTCCCCTTGACGGGATACAGCACCAGTTCGCCGTCCTTGTCGACCGAAATCTTTGCGAAGGCCCCTTTCCAGGTGCGGCCGCTGCTTATGCTCTGCACGAAGCCGAGGATGTCGCCCAGCCAGGCGGCCTCCTCCCTGGAAGCAGGCTCTCCCTTGAATCCCTCGGGGATGTTGAGGGGAATGTCGCCCTCGATCACCGTGGCATCGGAGGTGTAGGTGGGATGCAGGGGGAATATGAAGCCCCTCTCATCGGCGTAGTAGCCTCCGGTGGGCGTCTTGAACCGCACGGCAGGCTCCCTCTGGGTAACGTCCAGGTGCAGGATGCCGTCGTCGGTCATATAGGCTTCGCAGCCCATTACGGCGCTTGTGCGCTTCACCGCATTCTCTATCTTCTTGAGGTTTATGCTGTCCAGCGCCTTGCCCTTGAACACTCCTAACTCCTTGTCCGCCACGGCCTTGACATCTGCCTTGGTGACAAAAGAGAGGCGGGCGCTGTCGAGGATCGCTATCTCTACCTCCGTGCAGGTGGCCCTGGCACGGGCGATGTCGCTGCCCTTGCCGAGCAGCACCATCAGCACCACCGTCCCGGCGAGGGCGGCGAAGCAGAGCATTATGCGCATTCCTTTTTTCATCCTACTCTTGCCTTAAGCATTTCGGTTATGGGCTGAATGAAACGGTCGATGTTGCCGGCACCGAAGGTCACCAGCACGTCAAGCGGCTCATTCTCAAGGTATTCCATCAGTTCTTCCTTTCGCAGGAGCACCTTCTCGGGGGCGGTTACGTCCTTGAATATTATCTCGGAGGTCACGCCGGGGATAGGCTCCTCGCGGGCGGGATATATGTCCAGCAGTATCAGCTTGTCCACCCCGCTGAGGGCCGCTGCGAAATCGCCGGCGAAATCGCGGGTGCGGGTGTACAGGTGAGGCTGGAATATGGCGGTGAGCTTACGCCCCGGGAATATGTCCCTCATCGAGCTTATCGCAGTGCGCAGCTCGTCGGGATGGTGGGCGTAGTCGTCGATGTATGACAAGGTCTTGGTGTTCAGGTGGATATCCATCCTGCGCTGAGCTCCCTGGAAAGTGGCGATGGCTGCTTTCACGGCCTCCGGTGCGACTCCGTGCGACAGGCACACGGCCGCCGCGGCGATGCTGTTCTCGGCGTTGAGCCAGCCGGGGATTCCCACGTGCACGTCACGGATGACTCCGCCCGGCCAGACGAGGTCGTAGATGAAATAGCCCAGTTCGTCGGGGTGCGCTCCCTCGGGATGGAAGTCGGCGGTGGCGTCCTTGTAGCTGTAGGTCAGGAGCTTAGCCTTCGTGTCGGAGGCTTTCACCGGAAGCCCTTTCTTTATGATGAGCGTCCCGCTCACCTGGGCTGCGAAGTCCAGGAAAGCCTGGCGGTAGGCCTCGGGCGTGCCATATATGTCCAGATGGTCGGGGTCCATTGCGGTTATCACGGCCGCGTCAGGGAACAGCTGCAGGAAGGAGCGGTCGAACTCGTCGGCCTCCGCAACCACCACGGGGTTGTGGCTCACAAGCATATTCGTGCCGTAGTTCTTGGAGATGCCTCCGAGGAATGCCGAGCAGCCTTCGCCGCAGTCGGTGAGGATATGGGCCACCATCGTGCTGGTCGTTGTCTTGCCGTGGGTGCCGGCGACTGCGAGGCACCTCTGGCCCGAGGCAATCTCTCCCAGCATCCTGGAACGCTTGATCACCCTGTAGCCGTGCTCCTGCACATAGACAAGTTCGCCAAGGTCGTGGGGGATGGCGGGGGTATATACGACCAGGGTGTCCTCGACGTCCTTGGGGATATACTTTATGTCGTCCTCGTAGTGGACGGCTATCCCTTCGTGCACGAGCTGGGCCGTCAGGTCGGAGGGAGTCTTGTCATATCCCGAGACGTCCAGTCCCTTGAAGCGGTAGTAGCGGGCTATCGCGCTCATCCCGATTCCGCCTATGCCTATGAAATATATATGCTTGTAGCTCATTTCCTTACGAGTTTATATGCCTGCTGTGCTATGGTGAGGGCTGCCTGTGGCAGGGCCAGGGCGGCGATGTTCTTTTCCATCGCGGCTATCTTCCCCGGGTCGCCGAGCAGCTCCATCGCTGTCTTCATCAGTTTCTCGGGCGCCTCGGCGTCCTTTACTATCATCGCTGCGTCCTTGCGCACCAGGGCCATCGCGTTGTGCGTCTGGTGGTCTTCTGCCACGTTGGGCGAGGGGACGAATATGGCGGCCTTATGCGCAGCGCACAGTTCGGAGACTGTGGAAGCTCCTGAACGAGAGATTATTACATCGGAAGCCGCATATGCCAGGTCCATCCTGGCGATGAAGTCGCTGTACTGCACTGCGGGAAGGTCGCGGCCAGCCATAAAGGCGTCGATGCCGGCTTTGTAGTAGCGGCCGCACTGCCATATGACCTCGACTCCTTCGCCGCCGGGACATCCGGCCTCGATCCAGCCTTTGACCGCCTTGTTGAGGGTGCCGCTGCCTAGGCTTCCGCCCACTATGAGAAGATGCTTCTTCGCGGGGTCAAGTTTGTAATACTCAAGACCTTCCTTGACCATTTCCGGGGTGGGAGGGACTATGTTGCTGCGTATGGGATTGCCGCTCAGGATTATCCTGTCGGCGGGGAAGAATCGCTCCATCCCTTCGTAGGCTACGCATATGCTTCCGGCCTTCTTGGCCAGCAGCTTGTTCGTGAGGCCGGCGAATCCGTTCTGCTCCTGGATGAGCGTCGGGATGCCTTCCTTCTGGGCTGCGAACAGAAGGGGAGCGGAAGCATATCCGCCCACGCCTATGGCGATGTCCGGCTTGAACTCCCGGATGATACGGCGGGCCTTGTGCACGCTGGAGACCACCTTGAAGGGGACCTGCAGGTCATTCACAATATTCTTTATCGTGAGCTGGCGCTGAAGGCCCGAGATGGGCAGGCCCACTATCTTATATCCCGCGGCGGGCACCTTCTCCATCTCCATCTTTCCCTCGGCTCCCACGAAGAGGATTTCGCTTTCGGGGCAGAGTTCCTTGAGTTTGCCGGCGATGGATATGGCCGGGAATATGTGTCCTCCCGTGCCGCCGCCGCTGATTATTATGCGCAGTTTTCCGTATTCCATAACTATATGAGGTCCAGGTCGTTCAAACTTTCTTTCAGCTCGTCTCCGGTCTGCAGGATGGGGGCCTTCTGGGCGGTCTCCTTCTCAACCTTGCGCTTGGCGCCGCGGCTGATGGAGAGGATTATGCCGAAGGCTATGCTGAAGCACAGGAAGGAAGTCTTTCCGTCGCTTATCATCGGCAGGGTCTGGCCTGTGAGCGGGCCGAGGTCCACGTTGATCAGCATATGCATCAGCGCCTGGCCGGATATGAGTATCACCAGGCCGGCTATGGCCGTCTTGGCAAAGCCGTTGTCGCAGTTGCGGGCCACTATGGACCCCCTGGCGAGCAGGGCTGCGTACAGTATTATTATAAGGATCGCTCCCACCAGGCCATATTCCTCGATTATGAAGGCGAACATATAGTCGGCGAATATGACCGGCACGAAATGCTTCTGGGTGCTCCTTCCGGGACCTTTCCCGAAGAACAGGCCGCCCTCGCTGACCGCCATCTTGGCGCCCAGGGGCTGCTGGGTCCTGCCCAGGACTTCTTCGAATCGCGATGTCCCCACGGCGTCGACCAGCTCCTGCTCAGGCGACAGCCCGATTCTCTTTACGGCGCTGCCCACGTGGTCGAAATACTTTCCTCCCGAGAGGAAATGGATGCCCACGCACAGTCCTATCAGCACCACTCCCAATAGCAGCACGGGCATAAGTTCCTTGACCTGTATGCCTCCGATGAGGATGGTGACGAACATCACGCCTCCGATGAAAAGGGCGCTGGACATGCTTCCGCCGATTATCATTATGGTAACCAGGAACATAGGGAAGTAGATGTACAGGCACTTCTTGCCGATGTCGGTGGAGAGCCAGCCGAGCACCTTGTTGTCCTTCCACTTGTAGGCAAGCTTGAAGACGTCGCGGCCTTTCTTGTCCTCCTTGTAGGCGTTAACCGCCCAGGCGAGGTACATCACCATAGCCACTTTCACCACCTCGAACACGTGGAGCTGGAGGCCGAATATGTTGATGGTACGCCAGGCCTGGTTGATGTATTCGGCCTTTATGCCGGGGAGCTTTATGTGCAGGTCGAGGTAGGCCAGCAGCAGCACGGACAGGAAGAATCCGGCCTTCGCCGCTATCTCCAGGACCCTGAGGCTTTTGATGTTATATATGCCGATTATGGCCCCGAGGCCGAGGATCGACACTACTATATGCTTCTGGATTATGGCTTCCCTGGTGGTCTTGCCGGCAAGGGCGAGCAGGGAGGTCGAGGAGGAAATGGCGATGATGGACAGCATCACCAGCGTCAGGGCTATCATCCAGATGACCCTGTCCCCTTCGACGTTTTCCATCAGGCCCAGCAGTTTGCCGAACCGGCTTCTTTCCTTCTTTGCCATATCCTAGAGATTCCTTACGGCTTCCTTGAATTTCTCGCCCCTGTCCTCATAGCAGGTGAACAGGTCGAAGCTTGCGCAGCAGGGGCTCAGGAGCACCACGTCGCCGTCCTGGGCCATAGCGGCCGCGGCCTTGACGGCCTCGTCGGCGCTGCGGGTGTCGACCATATTGTCCTCTCCCACGATGGGCTCGAAAGCCTTGTGTATCTTTGCGTTATCCACTCCCAGGCAGACGATGCCCTTGACCTTTTCGCGCACAAGGTCGAAGAGCGGGGCGTAGTCGTTGCCCTTGTCGGTGCCGCCAACTATCCAGACAACGGGCTTCTTCTGGCACTCGAGTGCATACCAGGCCGCGTCCACGTTGGTGGCCTTGGAGTCGTTGATGTACATCACGCCGCCGACGCTCATCACGGGCTCGAGCCTGTGCTCGATGCTCTTGAAGGAGCGAAGGGCACCGCGGATGACCTCGTTGTCGATGCCGGAAGCCTTGGCGGCTATGGCGGCTGCCATCGAGTTGTAGATGTTGTGCTTGCCGCCCAGGGCCAGTTCCTCGAGGTAGATGTCGCACTCGTCCTTTTCGTAGCGGACAACTATCTTGTTATCCCGCAGGAATGCGCCCTGCTCCACTTCGCCCTTCTGGGTGAACGGGAGCTTCTTGGCGCGGGTGACTATCTTGTCGAGGTGGTTGATGGTTATCTCGTCGTCGGAGTCGAAGATGAAGCAGTCCTCGGGACGCAGGTTGCGCGTGATGCGGAACTTTGCGCGGACGTAGTTCTCCATATCGTGGTCGTAGCGGTCGAGATGGTCCGGGGTGATGTTGGTGATTATTGCGATGTCCGGGCGGAAATCGTAGCAGTTGTCAAGCTGGAAACTGCTGATTTCCAGGACATAATAGTCGAAGTGCTCGGTTGCGACCTGATAGGCGTAGCTCTTGCCTATGTTGCCGCCGAGACCCACGTTGAGGCCTGCCTGCTGAAGCAGGTAGTAGATCAGCGAGGTGGTGGTGGTCTTGCCGTTGCTTCCTGTTATGCATATCTTCTTCGCGGAGTCGTAGCGGCCTGCGAATTCAATTTCGGATATGATGTGGATGCCCTTTTCCTCTATCTTCCTGACCATAGGCACGTTGGAGGGGATGCCGGGGCTCTTGATGACCTCGTCTGCGGAGAGTATAAGCTCTTCGCTGTGAGTGCCCTGCTCGTAGGGGATGCCCCATTTGTCGAGCTCTTCGGCATATTCCGCCTTTATCGTCCCCTTGTCGGAGAGGAAGACATCGAATCCTTTAACCTTTGCCAGCACGGCGGCTCCAACGCCGCTCTCTGCTCCGCCCAATACTACAATCCTTGACATTTTTCTTACCTTAATTTCAAAAGCGCCAGCGTGGCAACCGCCAGCAGAATACCTACAATCCAAAAGCGCGTTACTATCTTGGCCTCGGGAAGGGCACGCGCAGGGCTCTGGATAAGGGCCGGAATCCCTTCCTTCTGGAAGTGATGGTGCAGGGGGGCCATCTTGAATATGCGGCGGCCCTGGCCATATTTACGTTTCGTGTATTTGAAATATCCCCTCTGCATCAGCACGGAAAGGCTTTCCACCAGGAAGATGCCGCACAGGATGGGAAGGAGGAGTTCCTTCCTTATCAGGATGGCGCTGACACCGATGATGCCGCCTATGGTGAGGGAACCCGTGTCGCCCATAAAGACCTGGGCGGGGTAGGAGTTGTACCACAGGAAGCCGATGAGCGAACCGACGAAGGCCGACATAAATATCGCAATCTCGCCGGTGCCGGGGATGTACATAATATTCAGGTAGTTGGAGTCGATGAGGTTGCCGCTCAGCCAGGCGAGGATGCCTATCACCACGCCCACGATGGCGGAGGTGCCGGCCGAGAGGCCGTCCATCCCGTCAGTGAGGTTGGTGCCGTTGGAGCAGGCGGTGATGACCAGTATGATCATCAGCACGTAGATGGCCCATTTGGCATACCATCCCCACTTGCCGCTGAAGGGGGAGAGGACCTTGTAGTCGAACTCGTGGCTCTTGACGAAGGGGATGGTGGTCTTGGTGCTCTTCACCACGTCCTCGGTCTTCCAGGAACCGGAGGTGATGACCCTTTCGGAGTTTACGTCGACGTTGGAGCTGTTCTCTTCCACATAGACCGAGGTGTCCGCAACCTTCTCACGGACAACGATGTCCGGGTTGTAGCACACGGTCAGTCCGATGGCGAAGCCGAGCATTACCTGGAGGATGAGTTTCCACCTCTCGCTCATACCCTCCTTGTTGTGGCGGAACACCTTGATGTAGTCGTCGGTGAAGCCGATGGCGCCGCACCACAGGGTGGTCAGCAGCAGGAGGAGGACATATATGCTCCGCAGGTTGCAGAACAGCAGCACGGGGACCACAATGCCGAGGATGATTATGACTCCGCCCATCGTGGGGGTGCCTTTCTTCTGCATCTGGCCTTCCAGGCCGAGGTCGCGGATGGTCTCGCCGATCTGCTTGCGCTGGAGCACGTCGATGATGCGCTTGCCCACGAGCAGGGAGATGGCCATAGCCGTGACGCTGGCGAGTATTGCCCTGAAGGAGAGGTAGTTCATCAGCCTGCCTCCCGGGATGTCAAACTGCTGGAGATATTCGAAAAGATGGTATATCATAGTCCCTTGAAGATTTCATTTACTATTTCACGTTCATCAAAATGGCGTTTTTCCGTCCCGATGATCTGGTAGGTCTCGTGTCCCTTGCCGGCCAGCAGGATGGCCGCTCCTTCGGGAGCGAGCATAATTGCCGTGCGGATGGCCTCCTTGCGGTCTGAGATGAAGAGGGCTTTGGCCAGACCCTTGGAAGAGAATCCCTTGCGGATGTCTTCCAGGATGTCCTCGGTCTTCTCCGTGCGGCTGTTGTCGGAGGTGACGAATATGCGGTCGGCATATTTCTCGGCCACTGCCGCCATCTCCGGGCGTTTGGTCCTGTCGCGGTCGCCGCCGCAGCCGAAAAGGCATATGAGCGTCTTGCCGCAGGAGATTTCCTTCAGGGTGGAGAGCACGTTCTCGAGGGCGTCGGGGGTGTGGGCGTAGTCGATTATCGCCGTCAGGCCTTTGGGACCGCGCAGGGTTTCGAGGCGTCCTTTCGCCGATTCGAGGTTGCTCAGGGCCACCAGGGCTTCTTCCTGTGTTGCTCCGGTGAGGATGGCCGTCGTGTAGATGGCGAGGAGGTTGTATGCGTTATGCTTTCCGATGAGCCTGGTCCAGACGTCCCTGCCGTCGATGCGGAGCTGCATTCCGTCGAAACTCTGCTCGAGGATGCGGCAGGTGTGGTCCGCAAGGCTGCGGCAGGAATATGTAACCACCTTTGCAGCAGTGTTCTGCGTCATCACCAGGCCGTTGCGGTCGTCGATGTTGACGATGGCATATGCGTCCTTTCCCAGCGAGTCGAAGAAGAGCTTCTTGCAGCGCAGGTACTCGGCGAAGGTCTTGTGGTAGTCCAGGTGGTCGTGGGTGAGGTTGGAGAATATGCCGGCCTTGAAACGAAGGCCTGCGACCCTCTCCTGCTCCATTCCTATGGAACTTACCTCCATAAAGCAGTACTGGCATCCTTCCGAGACCATCTGCGCCATCAGGGAGTTGATGGTGATGGGGTCTGCGGTGGTGTTGGTCGTTTCCAACTCTTTCTTTCCCACGTAGTTTGCTATCGTGGAGAGGAGGCCGCAGTTGTAGCCAAGGCCCATAAAGAGGTTGTACAGGAGGGTGACCGTGGTGGTCTTGCCGTTGGTGCCGGTGATTCCCACCAGGGTAAGCTTCTCGGAGGGCCTGCCATAGAAGTTGGAGGCCATAATGGCCACTGCGTGGCGGGAGTTCCCAACCTGGATGAGGGTGAGGCGCTCGATTGCTTCCGTCTTGCCGCTCTTGGCTTCCACGTCGTTCGCGGGGCCTATCTTCACCAGCTGGGCTGCGAGGGCGTCGCGGTCTTCATAGACTATGGCGGCGGCGCCGGCCCTGACGGCCTGGCAGATGTAGGCGTGGCCGTCGCTGGCGAAACCCTTCACGGCTACGAAGAGGGAGCCGGGACGCACTGTGCGTGAATCCTGGGTTATGGAGCTGATGTCCAGGTCGTTACGACCCTGGATCGAGAGCACTCCGCTGTCCTGTATTATATCCTTTACTAACATATTATATCCAGGTTGGTACCTTGCCGGTGGAGTAGAGGGTCTGCCCACCGTCCGGGTCTATTGCATATATCTTGTCCACTATTTCCCTGAAGGTCATTGCAGGGGTCGTTCCTCCGTAGAAGATTTCCCTGTCGAGCTTGGAGTAGATAACCACTATCGCTGAGTACTTGGGGGCGTCCGCGGGGAAGAAGCCCACGAAGGTGGCCTGGTACTGCTTGCGGCCCTGGAAGTCCTCGTAGGCGGTGCGCCTCTTGACTTTCTTCGGGTCCAGGACTATCCTGGCGGTTCCTGTCTTTCCGGCTATGGGGCACTTGGCTCCGGAGAGGCGGCGCTTTCCGGTTCCTTCCTCGGTCACGCGGCGCAGGGCCCTCGTAAGGGTGTCGGCGGTGGAGGGGGAGCAAATGGCTCCGTTGAGGACGCTTTCCCCATATTTCTTTATCACCCTGCCGTTTTCCTCGACGCTTTCCACCAGGTAGGGCTTCATCATACGGCCCTTGTTGGCTATGGCGTTGTAGAAGGTCACTATGTGCAGGGGAGTCTCAGCCACTGAGTATCCGATGGCGACGCTGCCCAGGTCAGTGCCGCTCCAGGACTTGGAATCCGGAGAGGGCAGGGAGGGGGTTGCAAGGCCGTCGAGGTCGAAGTCATATGCTTCGCCAAGCTTGTACAGATAGAGCTTGTCCATCATCTGCTTGGGGGCCTTGCCGTATCCGTCTATCGCCAGGCGGCGGAAGACGTAGTTGGAGGATATCTCGAAGCCGTGCAGGACCGATATGCGGTTGGTCTTGTTTTCCCGCTCGTAGTCTACTATATGGTCATCCCTGGAGAAGCCTTTCACGTCGCCGTGGTTGGTGGGGATCGTGGTTCCGAGGGTCACTTTCCCGTCTTCAAGGAGGCTCATCAGAGTAGTGGTCTTGAACACCGAGCCGGGCTCTCCTGCGCGGCCGATGGCGAAGTTGATGGATTCGTGCAGCTTGCCGGAGGTCGAGTCGCGAAGCAGGTTCACCATAGCCCTGATGCCGCCGGTCTTGACGTCCATCACCACCACGCAGCCGCCTTCGATCTTGGGATTGTCGGCTATCTGGTGGCGGAGGGCCTGGTCTGCAATGTCCTGGATGTCAACATCCAGAGTGGTGCGGACGTCCCTGCCGTCGACGGCCTTTACGAAGGTGCTGTCCCAGTTGCGGATGCGCTTGTGCTTGTCGGTGAGTTTCATCCACTCGTATCCTTCCTTGCCGTGGAGCTCGTAGTTGAACTTGCCTTCGATTCCGAGGCTGACGGGCTCCTTGGTGTTGGTCTTGACGTATCCTATGGTCCTTCGGGCAAGCTCGCCGTAGGGATACTGTCTGGTGTCGAACTTCTTGATTATCAGGCCGCTCTTGTACTGGCCTTCCTCGAACAGGGGCAGGGCCTTGACCTTCTGCAGGGTCTCGTGTCCTATCCTGCCTCCAATCTTGACGTACTTGCCGCCTTTGGCGCGGTTGGAGGTGATGAGGTCTATCCAGGACTTGGGGGTGCCGCCATATATTTCGGATAGACCCACCGCGAGGGCTTTCGCCTTGTCCACCCATTCGGCCTCGCGGTCGCGCAGTTCCTTAAGGGGCTTGCCTTTGGCAAGGGCCTGCTCGTTGTATTTGCTCACTTTTTCCTTTTCCCTCTGGTAGGCTTCCTTCTGGACGGTGCAGTCCATATATATCTGATACATAGGGGTGGACATTGCCAGGAGGCGGCCGTCGCGTGCCATAATGGCTCCGCGGCCAGGGTCGATCACTTCCTTGACGTCGTGGGGCTTGATGTAGGCGGCTATCGAAGGGTCGGGGTGCCAGGCCTTCTTGAGCCAGACTATGCGGCCGATGATGACGAATCCGACCAGCCAGAATATGATATAGAGGATCCACAGCACCACTGTGATGCCGTCCCTCTTTTTCTTTTCTGTGCCGGTCGATGCCATAACTATTTAAGTTTGTCCGCGGGTTTTTCCGGGAATCCTACTTCGGAGCCTTTCGCCTTGAGGATGTCCTCTATCTTGGACATGCGGTTGAGGCTCATCATTTCGACGGTCTTCTGCGCGTGATATATCTTCATATCAGTGAGTTCCGCCTTTTTCTTTTCCACCTGCAGCTGCGTGCCCTCGGATTTGATGCCTATCCAGATGAGCAGCCACACCAGGAAGAACAGGTAGACTATGTGAGGAAAGTATTTCTCCACCCTCAGGCGCATAAGGAACTCGCCGCGGGCTATGGCAATCAGGCTGTTGCCCAGGCCCTTGGCTACATTCTTCCAGGTGAGTTCCTTCCAGTTCATATCCTTTCTGCTATGCGCAGCTTGGCGCTGCGTGCCCTTGTGTTGGCCGCTATTTCCTCTTCGGCGGGGAGGACCGGCTTGCGGTTCACTGCCTCGAAGGGGGTGTCGGCCTTTCCGTATATGTCTTTTTCTACAGTTCCTTCAATGTTGCCGCTGCGGATGAAGTTCTTCACCATCCTGTCCTCGAGGGAGTGGTAGGTGATGACCACCAGGCGGCCGCCCTTCTTCAGCGTCTGCACGGTGCCCTGGAGGAACTTTTCCAGGGAGCGCATCTCGTGGTTGACCTCGATGCGAAGGGCCTGGTAGACCTTTGCGAGGTATTTGTGCTCCGCATATGCAGGGAGGGCCTTCGCTATCGCTTCGCTCAGTTTGCCGGTTGTTTCTATCCTGCCGGCCTTGCGGGCGCTTTCAATAAGCTGGGCCACCTTGCGGGCGTTGTCCACTTCGCCGTAGGTGCGGAAGATTGCTTCCAGCTTCCTGGCGTCGTAGTCGTTGACTACGTCGGCTGCGGTAATGCCTCCTTCGGTGTTCATCCTCATATCCAGAGGGGCGTCGAAGCGGAAGGAGAAGCCTCTTTCCGCAGTGTCGAACTGGTGTGAGGACACGCCCAGGTCGGCAAGGATGCCATCCACCGCTGCGTCGGCGCCGGCGTGGAGCCTGGCGAAGTTCCGCACGAAGCGGAAGTCGCCGTGGACCAGCTTGAGGCGCGGGTCGCTGCCGGCCTGCGCCAGGGCATCAATGTCACGATCGAAGGCGATGACTTTTCCGCCTGGGGTTAAGCGTGAAAGAATTTCGGCGGTGTGACCACCGCCTCCGAAGGTGGCATCAATATAGAGGCCCGACGTGTTTTGCACGAGGGCGTCAATACTCTCTTTGAGCAGGACGGGGGTATGATACTGCGACATTCTCCTCCCTCCCTAAAGCTGCCTGGAGAGTTCGGTCGCGAGCTGGACGAAATCTTCGCGTGGCATTATGGACCTGTCATATTCGTCCTTTGCCCAGATTTCGATCTTGTAGTCGTTGCCCACGAACACGATCTCCTTGTCAATACCGATGAGTTCCTGGAGTTCACGCGGAATGCCTATGCGGCCTAGCTTGGGGTCGGGGACGACCAGCGCGCGGAACTGCATATAGCCTCTCCAGAATGCAGCGTGACGGGGATCGAGGGAGTTGAGTTTTGATTTAATGCCTTCGCTCTGGCGTTGCCATTCTTCGAAGGTGTACATTTCCAGGCACTTAGAGTGGATATCCTTATGGAGGACGAAGCGCATGTCCGCTCCCTCCGGCATCTGGCTCTTCAGGCCGGACGGAAAGACCACGCGGCCTTTGTCGTCCACCTTCGAGGAGTATGTGCCAATAAACGATATCATAACTTCGTTGCCTTGCTTCAAGCCGGTTCAGGCTTTTGCTTTTTTGCCCGGGATGCTTGCGCTCCCCGGTCTCTTTCACGCTTGGCTACAAAGTTACGAAAATTTTTCCACTTTATTACATTTTCTTACATTTTTTTCCACAAAGTTATCAACACCTTCCCCCGCGCCCCCGCTCCGCCCCTCTTGGGGCCGTTTTCCTTCTGGGGGTCGGTGGCGCAGAGGGGGGGGGACTTGCCAATTTCGGCGGGGTTTTCTGGTAAGTGTCGGTGCTGCAGAGGGGGGACTTGCCAGTTTTGGCCGGGTTTTCTGGTAAGTGTCGGTGCTGCAGAGGGGGGACTTGCCAGTTTTGGCCGGGTTTTCTGGTAAGTGTCGGTGGTGGAGGGGGACCTTGCAGTTTTAGGGGCGTTTTTGAACGAGGTCCCCGGTGTGGGAGGGGGTACCTTGCACTTTTTGAGGCGTTTTTGAACGAGGTCCCCACAAAGGCCGGGCAGTAAGGGACTGAGCTCAGCTTCCGGGAATGGGCGGCACCGGGCACTTGACCTCAAAACTCGACGGGCTGCGCCCGTAAACTCGAGTCCGGCTGTCGGTC
>JAEEGL012566053.1_pt1 | contig 22377 bp, 17 predicted proteins | sample 9134231 | NCBI WGS metagenome assembly JAEEGL01 (sample SAMN16246548, study PRJNA631951) | gut metagenome | biome: gut microbiome; feature: rumen; material: fiber-attached | host: Bos | place: Iran: Karaj | collected 2018-10
AGCTGCAATGACAAAGCCTTTGGCGCGTCTTATTTCATGTAAGTCAGCAACTCTGAATCTGAAGATTACGGCTCTAGGATCAGATGGGACAGGAATAACTGACATGCTGATTGAATCAATGGTAAGTGACATTACACCGCCTTTGCTTTCAGCGGTATCAGGATACGACTCCTTTATGAGTCGACAGAATTCCTCGAAATCTGTAACCATAGAAACAGTCAGACAAAAAGAAACTTTGAATTAATAACAGGATCCAGCATTGGTAATGGAGACTCTGCAGCTCCAGGCTCATCTGGTTCTGACTCTGAATTCGACTCGGACGCTGAATCAGTGCTGCTTTCTCGGTTAAAAACAACTTCCCTGATATAATTGCCGTACCTGCGTGCGTGTTCGGCAAAGCTATAGACACTCTCTTTAAGAACAGTAGCATCGATACCGTCAAGAGGAATGGAGTGATTAAGCCACAATACTCTTGAGGATGCATCAAAACTGATAGCCAGATTGCCAAAGCGGTAAGCTAATGCCTGAATAGTAAGCAGATCTCTGAAAAGATAAGGATTATCACTCTCATATTCATCATCAATTTTTATGACTTGACAATAGAACACAAGACTGTCATCAGATGGATGCATGTGAATAAACAGATCATGTACCCTAGAAGAGGAAAGCTTGTTTTTTTCATCAAACTTTCCAAATTCCAAGGCACCTTTTTCAATAATTTCATTTAATCTGTTTATCATCTTTTCTCTCACCAGAGCATATCTTAACCTAGACCAATATATCATCTAAGTGTAAAACATGCTCTCACATAATTGCAATACTGTAACGGCTATTGCAGAACTCCTGCCTTATAACTCAAGATCTGAGTTCCCTGAGCTGTGGTCTGGTTGGTATAACTAATACCAATGACAGCACCAATAGTGCTAACCAGAAGTGCAAGGCCATTATCCTCAGTGTGAGATTTCTTTGGTAACTCCAGATCAATTCTGTCAAACTCATAACTATCATCAGCGCTAAGTATTGAATTTACCTTCTCTGGATGAGCCTTCATCTCATCAATTGCACTCTGTTTGAGTTTGAAAACAGTATGAACCGGTCCTACATTCATCTTGCTCTGTCCTGCAAGAACCTTTTCAAAGCCCTTGATGGTATCTTCACTGACAAGTCCACTCTTTCGCATCATATCAATATGAGCCTTAGTCAGTTTTGATGATGTGAAAGTATTTGAAGCTCCATCAGGAATCTTAGGATCACCCGCAGACAGAGGGTAATGTACGATGCTCTTCTTGTTGACAATCTCTTTTACCTTCTTATGATTTAGGAGATTATCAATTGTCTTGCCGGCATTATCAACGTTTGCAAGGTATTTCTCCTCTGATTTCAAATCTCCACCAGTCAAATTGTTGGTAATCTTGGTAATTTCAGGAGCAAGCACACCGGCAGTGGTATGAACCATACCGTCATAAGCACCGCCGTGAGCAATATTAAACTCACCTGTAACAGTAAACTCATGAGTAGAAGTTACAGTTGTTCCGCTGATTCCCTCAACAGTTGATGTTGAATAGTTATACTCCAGACTTGCACCGATTCTTCCGAAATTAAGATTATCGATCATGTCCACGCCAAAGCCGCCTGCTGCATTGAGGCACTTATCAAACAGTCCATCATCAGCACCGCTTTGAGGAGCATTCATAAGTCCCTGGAAAGGAGCAGCACCTAAAGCAAATGACAATCCGGTGTTGAACTTGGACTTGCTACCAACAGCAACATTTCTTGCGGTATTAACATCCTCAGAGGTAAGAACACCGCATAGCATCTTACTGAGGAATAATACAGCACCCTCATCATCTTCAAATGCTAAATCCGTTACACGAAGAGTTTCTCCTCCAATATGCATTTCACCTGAGGCCTGTGCTCCAACCTGAGCAGAATTGACTCCAACTCCAACCTTCAAACCGAATTTACTCAAATCAGCATGGATATGGAAACGACCGCTATTATCACGACTGAATGTAAGTCCTGATGTACCCAGGAAGTTAAGCGTTGCCGCAAATTTTACTGGAAGCGCACCTGCAGGAATAGCAAACTTATTCACAGGATTCATAGCATCTATGACAAAGTTAAAGTTTCTTGAAAGAGCAAGTATATTGCTCTTGTTGATGCTGCTTATAAACTCCTTTACCGCAGGAATTGTAGAGGCAAGCTTAACATCTGCAGCCTTTGTCTTCTTGGCTTTACTCATAAGTCTGAAACCATAGAAGGCGCTTCTAATCGAGCGAATTACGTTGTTTATCAGAGAATTACTGTTAGGATCTGCTACTCTCTTTTCTATGAGTAATCTAGCCATGCCAACATCAAAGTTCTGCATTTGCAGAGCATGAATCATCAGATCCATTGCTTTTTTCTGGTCAGCCGTACTCATCTTATGGTATGAATTAAAGAGATCCTGACTTCCAGAGTAATTCATCTTGGTTGCAGCGTAACAGGCGGCAAAACGCAGATAAGTATGAATTGCAGAATTTTTATAAATACCATCTATAGTTGGACCGACACAAGCTGCAATCTTTCTGATTTCCTTTTGTGTCTGCTGGCTATGTTCAACCTGATTTAAAAGTACATTTCGCTCCATCTCAAAGATGGTCTTTAAAGCATCGGAAGGATGGGAGCCGATCATTCTTTCCTGAGATAAGAGCTCATCAACTTCAGATTTATTCTTAACCTCATGGCTATGGGAGAGCAGAACACCGTATGAATTCAGCTGTCTTTCAGCATTCAGCTGTGTATTTATAAAATCATTAAGTTTACTGTTAAATTCATCTCCGTTGCTCGAAATCACTGACACTATACTGTCGGTAAAATCCATATTTGGTTTACCACCGTCAGTAAGAGTATCCAGATTTACGTTTTTATGATTCTGATTCATAGTATGAATCAGCATACGCTTATCTTCGTTTGACAGAACCGGTCTGGATAAGGCGTCATAAATTGCCTTCTCCATACTAGAAGATAAATCACACTGAAGCATTATTTCACTGACTACAGCATTTCCAAAGAGCATATCGCCGGCAAGCATATTTGAGAAATCGCCGGCATACATCTCGGAGTTTGCTGCATACGTAGTCAGATACAATGACTTACTCTCTAGCTGAAGCTCCTGCTCCCTGTAACTTACATACTCGATGTAGTTCATTTCTTTGCCGTTTGCATCCTTCTGAGGATTTTTCAGGTAGGTAAGCTCATCGTTATAGCGCTCATCAGCGAGAAGCCTGTCAGTCATCTTGGATGAAACCTGAGCCATAGCAAGCTCTGCACCAAACTTTAATGAGTATAGCTGACCATACTTCTTAACTAAAAGTTCGCCGATTTTACTTAGAGGATCTGTGATACCAACATTTTTAATATTCTTCCTGAGAGATTCCATTGCAGCATCAAACTGTTTGTTAACATCATCCATGTTTAATGCTTTTATCTCATTCTGGAACTGTTCCTCAGTCATAAGTCCTGCGTTCTTGTTCAAGAGAAGAACATTGTACTGTTTCATCTTATCTTCAGACTCTTTTGGTACACGCAGGTTTTCAACATCGGTAAGACCGAATTTCTCAAGATTTGCATTGTTGTATGTATAAAGATCATCAACCAGATTTTCGCCTAAAAGCTTAACCGTGGATGCAACCTTGGTACAGTTCTTGATGATAGTTTTATCATCAGGAATCGTCTTTCCGCTCTCCTTTAATTCTGCCTTATTAGCATCAATAACATTCATGACAGAAGGATTGTTAATCTCATCCTTCTGAGCGTCAATTTTCTCCTTTAAGCCACTATACAGCTGTGTATAGTTGTAGATAAGATTATTAGGCTTAGGTATTCTGAGAGATAAAAGCTGATCTTCATTTTTATCTGCATGGTTTACGTCATACCAGTATTTTCCCTGTAAATGGACAGCTTCCTCTCTCATCTGATCTAGGGCAACCAGAGACTTTCCATAATCAGTTGAATTCATAACTGCGTAGAAAGACTCTCCATGTTTGAATTTTGTATTAAGAGTATCATGCAAGCCCTTAATCTCACTTCCCGCAGCTTGAGTATGGGTAAGACCTAGATGTGTATTTTTTAGACGAATTGCATTCTGAGCATTGCCTGCAACAATTTCCATGAGGTACATGTCTCGTATCGCAGGGTTACCGTATAAATACTCGCCATTTGCATTTTCATGAACAGAAAGATTTGACGCATTTACAGGCATCGTGGATTTATCCTGTTCATCACTCTCAAGTACAGTATGCTGCCAGCCGGCATTCAGGAATGCCTGCCACATTGGTTCTAGATCCATGAATTTTGGAATAGAATCAAAGCCAGTTAAAACTGCCTTATAATCCGCAGCAGTAATCTCAGAGAAAGGCTTGGTCAGAATATTATTCAGAGCCTGTTCTGCAGGATCAGCGTCTTTCTCGGTAATTGAACTTAGAAGATTTCTCTTGTTCTCCTCAGGAAGATTATTTATATAGTTGGTGATGATATTCTTGGCAAAATATGCTTCATGAAGATGAGAACATAAGGCTGGATCCCTATAGTGGAACTGCTCAAGAACACTTAAGGACAGATCGATAGTATCGTGCATATCCTCACTTAAGGATATCAGTTTGTTCATGAAGTCTACTGTCTTTGTCTTGTCTGAAAGAGCCTCATTCATCTGATTGAGGAAATCTGATACCTTATCCTTAAAGTCTGTAAGCTTTGGGTCTGCCAGCTGAGTTGCGAACTTGTTAAAAGCAGATGTTTCAAAATCTGTCTTCTCAAATGCACCGATAATCACAGGAAGTGTAGGTTGTAAAGAAGGATCATTCACAATAGCTGTGGCTATAAGCTTCAGGTTCTCAAAGTCTTTACCTTTAAGATTATCGGTCTCCTTGAGCTCACTGATAGCCTCAGCCAACCTCATGTTCACAGCCTGCTGATCGGCCTCAGACAGATCGTGCTTTATGCTTCTGGTTATTTCAGCCAGCATAGGTCCAAGCTCAGGTCCGGTTATGTTGGAGTTAATCTTCTCATCTATCTTCTTTAACAGACTTTCTTTTACCTCTCCGGAATGATCCTCGAGCATTTTGTATAAAAAGTCACACTGAAGATCGTTCTGCTTGAGTTTCTGCTCTAGGAAAGCATAACTTGTGGTTGAGAGTGAAGTACCTCTAAAGGCAACAGTAAACTCATTGTAAAGATGATTTAAACGGTAACAATCGGTACTGAACTGATGAACCTCATTGAACTTTTTCAGATTATCAGGATCCGTCATTACACTGCAGATACCGCAGTAGGTAGGAATTCTTATGTTAGTGGACTTGGTGTCATTAATAGAATAATGAGTTTGAGTCCAATTTGATGGGTCAACATCCTTTACAATGGATTTGCCATTTTTATCCAGTTTTATTTCCTTGTGATGAGCTTCAATCTCAGAAATAAACTGTAATTTCTGATCAGCAATACTCTTAAGATGAGTCTCTGTCTGATCCAGTAGATCAAGGACCTTTTTATCGGTTACATCTTTCCTTAAAGAATCATTCAGAAGCTTTATTTCTTCAAGAGCGTTTTTAATGCTATCTTTATTTCCACTTGCCAGCAGCTCTGCAATTGCAATCTGAGTAGCCTCACCAAATTCTTTATTGCCGGTTGCTTTTCCAATAAAATCCCCCGTTTTCTTGGCAAATAACATATCCACAAAAGAAAGCTGAGACTGAGTCGTTGCCAGATTATAAAGCTCTAAGAATGCGTAAGGGCCAACTCCGAAGTTAACCTCCATCATTTTGTATCCAACTTTTTTAATAAAATTGGCATCCACATTCAGAGCATTTTTCTGATGAGTGAGAATATGAGGAGCTCTATCTGCAATAGAACGAGATGAAAAAGCGCTTTTCTTGTTGCCTATAAATACAGATTTAAAAAGGTCCGTGTTTAATAAGAATTTTTTTGTTTCAACCTCTTCATTAGTAAGTTTATCCAGCTCAGCGTTATAGTCAGCAGGACTAATCATCTCACCATTCTGAAGTTTGATGTCATCAAAAAGCTTCTTTTCCTGATTGATCATAGATACAACATTGTTGATATCCTTATTATCAATAATCTGCTTATTATCAGTCTGTTCGGTATTGTTATTAACGATGTTGGTGCTGACTCTTCCGATATTTGAAATCTCTGACATAGCAAGCTCCTATTGCAAAAACTGACAAAGTCTAAATTATTTCGAACAAAGCTTTAACAACATCGATTTTTTCTAAAAGACTTTATAAATCAGTTAAGTGAAAAATAATGTTCAGTAATCTGATTCAAGTAGAAAAATATCTGCTGAGAATAAACAATCAGTGGACCTTATAAGCCTATAAAGGTTCACTGGCAAATTTGTAGCTCTAAAAATAAAGTAAGATATTTTGTTCTACTTAAAAAAATTTATATACATTTAAATAAGTTAACGCAAAAACACTTTAGTTTTAAAAATGTATCTACAATAAATAATAGTACATTTTTGACCTACAAGCTTTTCTAAATCTTGACTATATAGAACCGATCACAAAATATTTATCCACAAAAATACAAATTCAGAAAAATCTTAAGGTTAAAGATGATTAGAAAAATTCAGTCTATGCTACAATCGTTGTATTGATTGGATTCAAGACTTTAAAGATAGATAAAAATAATAAAAATTCCCAAAGATTTATAAGAACGCATAGTGAATATGAACTGCAAAATAGAAGCAGAATATGGTCCTTGGGATGAATACAGATGATAAGGAATAAAAATGGATATTAAACTGAATGACACTTCAATGTCAGGCGTGGATATTCTCTCAATAAACGGAAGACTCGATGCTTTAAACTCATCCGTCCTGGAAGAAAAAGTTAATCCATTAACAAAGAATGACAAGACCAGCTCTCTGATCTTTGATCTTGCTGGACTGGAATATATAAGCTCCGCAGGTCTGCGTGTTATCTTAAAAACAGCAAAAGACTGTAAAAATACTAGTAAAAAACTATTTTTATGCGGTCTTACTGATAATGTTTCCGATGTTTTCAAGATATCAGGATTTGATCTGATTTTGGATATCAAGCCAGATCTGAATTCAGTAAAAGAAGCATTGAACAGCTGATAGGCATTAAATTGGTCTTTAAATCAAAACTCTTAACACTGGCAATCTTAGGAGCAGTAATCCCCTGCTCTTATGCTGAGGTCACTCTTAATGTGGAGGAGACTGAAATCTACGCTGTTCCTTTTAATCAGGAAAATGCAGTGGAACGCCGTATCGATACTCTCGATGTCAATAAGCTCTCAAAATATGCCTATCTTCTGAGAGCCAACCACATGGTTATGCCTTCATACGGACCTAAAACCTCAAAGGATGTTAAGAAAAGAATTAAAGACTGGCATAAATTCATTACAGATGCAGCTGAAACCAACCTTCTGCCGGAGGAGCTTATTAGGGCTGTTATTGAGGTTGAATCAGGTGCGGTTGTAACTGCAGTCTCCCAGTGTGGAGCTCAGGGTCTGATGCAGCTGATGCCTAAGACACAGAATGAGCTTGGAGTAAAAGATCCGTTCGACCCAAACGAGAACATCAGTGCGGGAACCAGATATCTGGCTCAGCTGCTGAATATGTATGACGGAGATCTTTCCTTAGCCCTTGCAGCTTATAACGCAGGTATGGGCAACGTTAACAAATATGGAGGAATACCTCCATTTGAGGAAACTCAGAACTTTGTAAAGAAAGTTACTGCAATCTATCACAGACTGCAGCAGGAGAATGCAAACTAAGCATTAAGATACAATGCTTATAAGCTTAGAGATGGTTTCATCAAATGAAGTGGTCTCTCCTAAGCCCTGTTTTAAGAAAGAGTTAATCTCGCCGATCTTATGCAGAGCATAATCAGCCTCAGGGTCGGAGCCTTCCTTGTATTCACCAAGCTGAACCAGAAGTTCAATTTCCTGATATTTAGCCATAATGTTACGAAGCTTACCAGCAGCTTCCTTGTGCTCCTTTGTTACAATCGCATTCATAACACGACTTACAGAAGCCATTACGTCAATAGCAGGATAAAAGTTCTTTGAGGCCAGCTTTCTTGAAAGAATAATATGACCGTCAAGAATAGATCTGGTTTCGTCGGCAATAGGCTCAGTCATATCATCACCTTCTACCAGCACCGTGTACAGGGCGGTAATTGAGCCTTTATCAGAATTACCTGCGCGCTCCATAAGTTTTGGCAGAGTTGAGAACACTGAAGGAGGGAAACCTCTACGGGTTGGAGGTTCGCCCGCAGCCAGACCAATCTCACGCTGAGCACGACCGAAACGGGTTACAGAGTCCATCATCAGAAGCACACTCTTGCCCTGGTCTCTGAAGTACTCTGCTACAGAAGTTGCTGTATAGGCAGCCTTCAAACGTTCCATTGAGGATCTGTCTGAAGTGGAAATCACAAGCACCGTCTTTTTAAGACCATCCGGACCTAAATCGTGCTCAATGAATTCTCTAACCTCTCTACCACGCTCACCGATAAGAGCCAGAACACAGACTTCAGCACTACAGCCTTTAATAATCTGTGATAACAGAGTTGACTTACCACCACCGGCGGCCGCGAAAATACCCATACGCTGACCTTCTCCGCAGGTAAGCATAGCATCTAAAACTCTAAGACCTAAGCTTATAGGTTTACAGATAAGCTTTCTGGTCATTGCAGCAGGAGGATCGGCATATACAGGGTAGAAATGATGAGTATTTAGAGGGCCCTTACCGTCAGCAGGATCGCCAACACCGTTAATAACTCGACCTAAAAGCTCTGGACCAACAGGCACGGACAACACATGTCCGGTAGGAATAACTTCGGTATGAAAGGAGATACCCTCAAGATCACCTAAAGGTGTTAATAGAGCGGTATTCTTTGAGAAGCCAACAACCTCGGCTCGCAGTTCACCAGCCTGACCAGGAGTTCTTAAAAGGCACAGCTCACCTACCTTCACCTCAGGAACAACCGCATGAATAATCGTGCCGACAACCTCTTCCACTTTTCCACGAATCTCAACGGTTGCGGCAGACTGTACTGCTTCTTCTAAAATCTGACCAATATATTCAAGAGCCATTTACTTCCTCTTGATATGATTTTCTAAACTGCGCTGCAGAATCTTAAGCTGTGAGTTAAGACTTGCCTCAACCACACCCTGCTCTGTTTCTAAAAGACAATCTCCTACCTTAAGGTTAGGATCGGCCACCATGTTGATATAGCCGGTTGGATTGTCACGACCGACCAGATAATTCTGCAGAGACTCTCTTAAAATACGTTCATCCTGAGAAGATACTCTCATCAGAATACTCTTGCTGCCTCTTACAGCATTGAGTCCCTGATGAACAACTCTGGTTACAAGTTCATTCTGGTCAAAGGAGCCGATAATCTTGCTGACAGCATCCATAACCACACTGACCAGCTGCTTTTCCAGACCTTCAATGGAGTCCACCTGCCCCATAACCATATCCATCAGCTTTTCAGTATAGACAGACTTACCTTCATCAAGACCAACCTCATAGCCTTCATCATAGCGTTTCTTATAAACAGCCTTTGCCTGTTCGCCAGCCTCAGCAGCTGCAGCCTTAACCTTGTCCACAAGCTCATTGGCGTTTGAAAGCAGAGAATACTCAGCTACCTTGATAACCTTGGAGCCTGGTCTTACAGACCACATTTTAGTGTCTTTTAATTGAAAATATTCTGACATGATTCATCAATCTCCAGACAGAGAATTTTAACTGTACAGTCAAAGAGCAGCTTTTCATCACTGTCAGATAAATCAAGTCTGACAGAACTCTCAGGCTTATAGGATATTCTTTCCTGACAATCAGCAGAAGCCCTGCCGATTATATCAGCAAGAACTGCATTTCCTGACTCTCTGAGTGCCTGTTCGTTTGACGAAAATGAAGAGATGATTCTGTTTTTAAGATGTGTCGGAATATACAGACTTCCACGTCTTAAACCAAAAGAATAAATCTCCTCACCCAAATACTCTCTGTATTGTGTAACCTGCTCTTTTTTGATATCTGATACCAGGATCTGTGAACAGATACATGCACAAAGCAGCTTTCTTAGCAGCTCAAGCTGTTCCGCTGAACAGAAACAGAACCTGTTGGCAGGATTTTCAAATTCAAAATAACCTTCGCTGACTTTTGCGAGCTTTCTTAAAAGCGAATGATTATCCAAAAAACGTTGAGCGCTGCTGCTCTGCATGATCTCATCGGGCAGCACTGCTTTTTCATCAAGATGGTTATACTCAAGAATCTTCTTGAGAAGTTCTCTTTTCTCGGTAAGCAGTGATAGAGCAAACTCTCTGTTCATAGCAGAACTCCATCAACTACTTTTGAGGTTCTTTATCGGCTTTAGACTCTGTCTCTGCAGCTGCTTTTTTAGGCAGATTCAACTCAAGAGAAATCAGCTTCTTGAACCTTAATCCAAAGATAGCCAAAGCTGAGATTAAGATACCGGCAATAATACCGAAAGACAGCAGAGCTGAGGTTGTCAGATACCAAGGCACGGTCTTTAAAGCTGGAGGAAGAATCTTCTCGCGGTAGTCCTCAAGCATTACATTGACGCGTTCTCTGGTTAGACCAGGAACAGCCTTGGCGGCAGTTTCGCGGATTGCACCCACCATATTCACAACAGGTGAATTTGGAGTGTGTCTGATAAATACAGCAGCTGAAGGAGGTGTGGTAATACCTGATGACTGCTCATGCTGAACCAGTGTTACATGAACACGGGAATCTAAAACACCGTCGATCTTTGAGAAGGTATCAGATAGTTCCTGTGACAGAGCAAAAGCAAAGCGAGCCTGCTCCTCAAGCTGAGAGGAAATCATAGAATCGCCGGAGAACACGGTACCTAAGCTCTTGAAAGGAGTACGAGGCAGAGAATTCTCCTTGATGATATCCAGAGCTCTGACCATATCCTCATGTTCAACCGCGATATGGTAAAGACCTTTACCCTCACTCACCTTTTCGGCAACAACACCGCGTCTTAGCAGTGCTGAAAGCATTTCATTGGCATCCTTTTCAGTGATTCCAGAATACAGAGTTTCCTTACATCCCACAAGGAACAGGGAGAAGAGTATAGTCAGAATTACCGCGAATTTTTTCATAATTATTTCTTTACATCAGCAATATGAACAGTAAACCACAAAAAGATACTCACAGCCTCTAAAGTTTTACTGCCCTACAAAATCAAACCAACAAAATTTCACGTTATCTAGAAAAAATTATAGTTTGTCATTTGAAAATTTTCAGTCGAACAGGATATAAAATCAAAGATATTTAGTTCGTTTTTTGAGACTAATCGCTTAATTTTAAAAATAATTATAAATCTGTGCCAAATGACGCCACTTTTGGTGGAGTGGACAATACTCGCTTCATGTATTTTATTTAGAAAAAACAAGCCGGACATAGTAGTCCGGCATCATAAAAATTAAAGTCTTTTTTAAACCAGCAGAAGTTAAACAGCTCCGAAAGCAAAGTCCTTATTATCAAGCATAACTTCATTGCCGATACGGTTGCTGGCTTCACCAGATCTCTTTTTGTTACCTTCTGAATCCTGTTCGTCAGCATACTCCTGAATAACTTTTAGTATGCCGTTAACAATTCCAGGCATGAAAGGCTCTCCGAAATTACTGTTGGAGATGACAACCAGATTATCAAGAAGCTTTCTGATACCTCCATTGCCGCTATCAACACCCTCTTTAAGTTTCTGTGCTTCAGCCTGCTTGCCTAATCTTAGAAGCTGTTTAACACTGTCAGATACGGCATCAAGCACTGACTTTGGCATATTCTCCTTACGGTTGCCAATACTATCTCCCAGACGGGTAAAGACTGTCATCAGTGAAGCGCAGTGAAGGATTGATTCCTTCAGATCGCCTGATTTTGTCGTTCTTGTCTGCATTCCCATAGTACGTGAATCTTCAGCTTCAGTCTTGGAAATAGTGCTGTGGATGATTCCGTGAGTTTCAGTCTTTAAGAACAGTCTGCGAGGCTGATCATTCATCTGAGGAAGAGTAAAGTAATGGAAAGTCTTCATTCCATTCATAAGACCGCCCATACCAGTTGGAATATCCAGACCTCTTGGCATATTCATGTGACCATCAACTGTCATATGGTGATAGAACTTCGCATGAGTAGAGGTTCTCATATAAATCTCTTTACAGGTATCAAGCCACTGATACAGTCTGCCGTTTGGATCTTCTACTGAGAATGAACCTCTCTCATTCAGCTCGTTCTTGTTATTAGTTGCAGCATGGAATGCCAGTGTCAGACAGGCTGCATTTCGTGGAGTACACTGATGTCTGTAGCCATGTCCAGCAAGAACATCCTTCATAATCTCACGGCCCTTGTTAATTCTGGCCTCAAGAATAGACTTGAACTCATCAATAGAATTAGGTCTTTCTGATGGAGGACAATCCTTAATCATAGACTCAAACTGAGCTTTATTAAAGACTACATCAGAATTACCAACCCTAACGGTAATAGAGTCAGGAATTGCAAAACCAGGTCCACCTGAATTCTGCTGAGGAACAGCACTCAGAGGAGAGACATAGCCCTTTGCTGCATTGACTCCGTCCTCACCCATCTGTCTTGCTGCAGCTTCATCAGGATGAGTTGCATTCTGGATCTTTTCCTCGGCAAAGGTATTAAAGAACTTCTCTCGCTGATCCTTGTTAACAGTAATCTTTGCTGTACCATCTGCAGCAATTTCAAGCTGTACACCCGCTGCCGTTGCGAATGCACGTAGCTGAACTTTAGCGTTTGCGCTCAGAGGTTCATCACAGTGATAAACAAGATTATCGCCATCTACATGTGCCTGCCATGGAATTCTGGTTTCAGGTTTAACATTCAGATGCTCTAATGGAACAGAACCATCATCACTTACCCAGGTGGTAGGTGAAGTCAGCTTTTCAAGATTTTCTATGGTTTCAATTGCATTCTTCTGTGTTTCAGGACCATCAGCATTTAAATCATCATAGAAATGAAGCTGGGAGTCAGAAACGTTCAGAATTTTCTGCATATTGTCATTGAATTCCTTCTCTTTGGCGTTAATATCTTCCTGAATCTTTAAACGCAGAGCTTTTTCAGCATCGGAAATGCCTGGCGCTTTTGCATCAAAGGCCTTACGATAATCGTCAAACAGTTTAGTGATTTTTCCTGACTGCTTGGCTTCTCTTAAACTTATAACACCCTGAAGTTTTGCAAATCTGGTGTCATCGTCAAAGATGGAGAAATTATTAAAGCGAGGCTTTAGAGAAAAACCGAAATTATCCTTAAAGGTAAGATTGTCGTTAACCTCAAGGAATCTACCGTTTCCTTCCAGAGAATGGCCTGGATCAATTGCAAAGAACTTGCCGTTGGCAAAGCCCTTGTTCTGACCGTGAGAGCCAATACCGTCACGATCCGCTGTAGTCAGGAAGAATGCCTTGTATTTACCAAGTTTCTCAAGAGGCTGACCTCCCTTTTTATGATTTGGAACGACGATTCTTCCATCCTTTATATAGCCTTTTTCCAGATCCTCATAACCCTCTGAGAATTTTGCCTGAAGCATGATCTTTGGATGTCCGTCAGAGTATTTACCTCTAACAATTCTCAGATCCTGAGATGGAACACCTAAGATACGGGACAGATCGTTTGCCAGAGCTTCAGTAACTGCTCCAGATGAGATATCGTCAGCTTTCTGGGCACTCCTCAGACGATACAGTGAACCGAACTTGCGGGTTGCAATTCGCTCAGGACGCATGAACTTGCCAGCATGAGCAGCCTTCTTAATGAAGATACGGTCATTCTCGTTATAGTCAAGCTTCATGATATGTCTGTCATTAAAACGCTGGAAGATAGGTGACTTCTTATAATCGTCACTACCCACTTTAACGTTAAGAACAGCATTACGGATCTGAACAAACAGCTCCTTCTTCAGAATGTCGTTTTCTACTTCAGTGTAATCAGTATAGTGTGGGAATTTATCCTCAAAGGCTTTATAGATTTCACTGTTTTTATCTTTCATGCCCTCCTCAATCATATAATCAGCAACAGCGGATACACATGCAGGATGAGCATTTCCGCAAAGCATAATCTTATCGCGTAAGGTCAAGTCTGGCTTACTGCACTTATTACGTAACTCGTCATTGTGAGCAAGGATTTCATTAAGTTTTTTCTCACTTTCCTCAGATGTGTAATCCATCATCAGACTCTTAGTGTCGTTTAATGACCAGTCATTTTTGTAGATAAAGCCAGGCTCAACACCGTTATCCTTAAGTTTCACCAAAATAATAGGATCGGTCTCGGAACGGTTAATTGTCATGCCGGCACCAAGAGTACCTTTCTTGATGCTGTCCTCAACTGAGGTATCCTCACCTTCCATAATCACATTCAGATTAGAAAGACCGGTAGCATCTGTATCCTCAACCTTGACCTTACGAGCAGAAGCATCGCCTAACTCATCAGCTTTATAGGATTCATTACCAACCTCAAGCTTGATAAGTTCATCCAGTCTTTCTGAAACCTTATTTGACAGAGTGGTCAGATCGTTGATGGACTTAAGATCTAATCCTTTGCAAGGATCTTTATTCAGCATAGCCTTGATATTCAGTCGAATCTGCTGAGGAAGTTCTCTGAATTTAGGATCAGTATCAACCTGACGTCTAAATTCGTTAACAACACGATGTATCTTGAGGGCCTCAATATTTGATATAGTTGCTTTGATATCACAGGCACGCAGAGATTTCTTACGCTGAGATCTGGAACTTAGAGTAGTATCAAAAGCATGTTCTCCAAAGACGCCATATTTCTCTGAAAGAGCCTTGCGGAAGGCACTCATAGTTCTTTCATTGGCTTTGGAACCTGTAGGTATGATAAGACGGCCAAGTTTGACCTCTTTGCTATCTTCTCCTACAACAATATCTCTTGAGCCAAAAATAGTGCTGTCAGCAGCATGAATGAAAGACTGTAATTTATCTGTCATGATACATCTCCATCAGGAACAGGCATTTGAATATATATTTAGGACATCATTCCAATTCCGTTAAGCCTGATAAGTTCTTCCTGTCGTTTATCGTCATCAGCAGAGGTATTTACTCTGTCAAGCCACATATCACATAGCTGAAGAATCTTCTCCAGAGTATCTACAAAATTCTCTATATCTGAATAAATGACGTTTACATCAAAAAAATAGTTGTAAATCAGAGTCTCGTTCTGAGGTTCTATTGTGAAATATCCTCCTGCTGTGTCCTGTCCGAACAGAGCACCAACCAGAAGGTCACGATAGACATTCTTAGGAGTATCCTTTCTTAAAGTACATACTTCTACAAAGCAGAGAACCTTCCCTGTACCTTCGACATACTGAAGATTGACGTTATATTTATCGTCAACTCTTACTGATACCAGACCACCTTCATCAGCCTCGAAAGATTCGATGCCAGTAAACTTTCTAACTTCAGCTAAAAAAGCCTTATAGTCATCAAATGAGTTCATACTCGCTCCTTATATTCAGAAACATAGTCCTATGTCTATAACTCTATTATAAATGTATAATGCAATATATCTATTTTATGTCACTACATATATTAAAGATTTATCAGTATTTGTGATCGTGGTTCAATAAAATAAACACTGCAAAAATTGTTGATATATTCCATGCATTAAATATAGAGAATATGGCTTATTTTTTATTCACGCGAAACAAAAACTGATTTTTTTCTAAACAAAAATCACAGAGTAATTTGGTCTTTTTTGCTTCTAATCACTTAATTTAAAAAGCAAATATCCTAAGATGGTCAGGACATCCGAATTTTTTGATAAAAAATAGGAGCAAACGTGATTACACAGGATAAAAAAATACTAATCGCAAAGGATGACAGCAAAGAAGTTTATCTTTTGTCGAATATGGCAAACAGACATGGACTGATTACAGGTGCAACCGGAACAGGTAAAACCGTTACTCTTCAGACAATGGCTGAAAGTTTCTGTCAGCTTGGTGTTCCTGTATTTCTATCAGATGTAAAAGGAGATCTGTCCGGTATTGCGGCAAAATCATCTCCATCAGGAAAGATAGCTGAAAGAATCGAAAAGCTGCAGTTAAAAGAGCTTGGTTATGAATCACGTGGCTTTCCTGTAGCTTTTTTTGATGTATACGGCGAAAAGGGACATCCTCTCAGAACTACCATCTCCAGCATGGGACCTCTGCTTTTATCCAGAATTCTGAATTTAAATGAAGTTCAGAGCGGACTTATGCATATCGTATTCAGAGTAGCTGATGACAACGGCATGCTGCTTTTAGATTTAAAAGACTTAAAGGCTATGCTCAAGCATGTTTCTGATGAGAAGGCAAAATATCAGGAACATTACGGAAATATTTCATCAGCTAGTGTCGGAGCCATTCAGAGAGGTCTTTTACGCTTAGAGGATGAAGGCGGTGATCTTTTCTTTGGAGAACCTGAGCTTAATATTGAAGATTTAATGCAGAGTGATGAAAACGGCTTTGGACAGATCAATATTCTTGAATCCGAGAAGCTCATCAATAATCCTAAGATCTACTCTACAGTACTGCTGTGGCTTTTATCCGAACTGTATGAGAAGCTGCCAGAAAGAGGAGATAAGGAAAAGCCTTTAATGGTATTCTTCTTTGATGAGGCTCATCTGCTGTTCAATGATGTTGAGCCTTCCCTGCTGCAGAAGATATGTCAGGTGGTAAGACTTATCAGATCAAAGGGAGTCGGAGTTTACTTTATCAGTCAGAATCCTTCAGATATTCCCGATGAGGTTTTAGGTCAGCTTGGTAACAAGATTCAGCACGCACTAAGAGCCTTTACACCAAAAGATCAGAAGGCTCTTAAGGCAGCAGCCGATTCATTCAGAGCAAATCCTCAATTCTCTACTGAAAAGGCTATTGGCGAACTGGCTGTAGGCGAAGCCCTGGTATCCTTCCTCGATGAAAAGGGCTCTCCTTCAATGGTTGAGAGAAGCTTTATTGTGCCACCTCAGAGTCAGGTTGGACCTATTGAAGATGCTCAGAGAAAGACTCTGATTAGAACCTCTCTGCTTGCAGGTATTTATGATACAGCTGTTGACAGAGAATCTGCCTACGAAATTCTGTCTCAGAAAGCTCTTGCTGACAAGGAAGCGGCACAAAGAGCAATTGAGGAGAAGGAAAGACAGAAACAGATGGTTCTAGAAGAACGTCAGCGTATACAGGAAGAAAGACTGCGCATGGCTCAGGAACGACATCAGGCAGCAATGCAGAGACAGAGTGAAAGAGCCGCAAGAGCTAATCCTACTGTGGTTGACCAGATTATAAGAACTACAGGCAGAACCATTACCTCCTCAATAGGAAGATCAATCGGTAGAACCATTGTAAGAGGTGTTCTGGGAAGTATCTTCGGAAGCAAATAGAAAAGAAGAGCTGGAGAGATGCTATACGTTAGCATCTTTCCTGAACATTGTTACATTTACCAATCTCAAATCTTTGTCATTCAGGTCTGCCATCTGTAAATACAGAAACTCAGCAGAATTGGGCTCCAATAGTTAGCCTAAGTCACGTATATCATGTTTTTTATGTGATCTCAGGTGATATCCACCAATTTGTAATTATCTATTCACGAATCGTTTTCTTATAATTTTTAAAGAGTTACTGTTTATCTAGAGAATCCGTATTTTCACAATAATAGATAATGAAATTACTCTTCCCTATTTACTCAATTAACCACATTGAAGAGATTTGAATATTTAGAGTTTAACTCTGAGAGATTCACATGAAGAGAATACTTGCTTTAATTGTCTGTGGACTGATATTAACCGGCTGTAAGGAAGATAACACACTGAGAGTGGGTGTCGGGGCACCGGATAGTGATTTATGCAAATACACAGAAAAATTAAATGACAAGCTTGAACAATCCGGAGCAAGCATCAGACTAAAGCCTATTTATACTGAAGATTCCAATGCATCTCTAAGGCTTTTAAATAATGGAATTATCGATCTTGCACTTATAAATGCAGATGCACTTGATACGGCTCTTATAACTGTCGCAAAAATCAATCCTGCCTATGTTGCAGGCAGTCTCAACGAGAAGAATTATGAGGTTGTAAACGACGGAGATGATATCACTGTATACAACTCAACGGTAGCAGGTGTTATAGATGAAGCACTGCATGCCATTGTAAGAGAAGATTCTCCTTATGAGGATATTTCAGATCTTGGAGAAAAAACAGTTGTAGTCGGAAGCTATGACAACTGTGCAAAGGATGTAGCCTATAAACTTTTAAAAGACCATGGCATAAAAAGAGAAGCAAGAAAGCTTGTGATAAAAAATCCTGAAGAAGCAGTGGAAATGTTAAAAAACAAGGAGGCTGAAGCTTTATTCCTATTTGACAGGATTCCTTCTGATTATGCAAAGAATCTGTGTAATTCTATGAAGGTAAAATTCCTTTCCATAAAGCAGGACCATTTAAGAGTTATAACCAAGTACGAGAAGTATGTTACTTCAGCAAAAATTTTCCCTAAGCAGTATCGCGGACAGAATGAAGCTGTTGGGACCATTATCATAAATATTCTGCTTCAGGCTCATAACGGGGTTGATAGTTCCAAGATTGAAGAGCTGATGGGGGCCATATTTGACATAAATTCACAGCAGGATTATTCAATTGCTATGAATCCAGAGAAAATAGAAATAAGAGATGCGACTGAGCCTTTAATAAAAGCTCTGAGATTTCATCCTGGAGCAGTCAGATTCTATAAGAATCACGACATAAATGTAAAAGAGACTGAGCATAGCAGTCCTCTATTTGATATTCATATTGTAGCAGCCTCGGACTAAGGATAGAAAATGCTGGAAATTATTAGCCTTAATATGTATGAAACAGCAGCTTTGGCTGTTGTGGTACTCTTCCTTGGAATCCAGATAAAAAAAATGATCCCTCTGCTGGAAAAATACTGTATTCCTTCTGCGGTTCTGGGAGGACTGGTCATATCTATCGTTAATTGCTGCTTTTATAAGGCAGGATTTGTTTTTACCACCAGCGATTCCATAGAAAAACTATGCATGGTGGTCTTCTTTACCGCAATTGGTTTTCAGATTGATTTTAGTCTGATAAAACGAAGTATTTCGACATTTATGATTCTGCTTCTTGGTGTTGTTGTACTTATTATCTGTCAGAATGTTCTTTGTCTTTTTATGGCCTCAACATTTAACTATGACACCCTAACAGCCTTTACTGTAGGTTCAATTTCTATGGCGGGAGGTTCAGGCATCACAGAGCAGTTTGGAGATTTTCTTGAAGACCTAAGACTTGCTAACGGTCAGAACATGTCTTTTGGAATATGTACTTTAGGTATTATTGTATCTGGACTTATCGGTGGACCATTAGGACGGCACCTTATATTAAGAAACAAATTAAAGCCAGCATCTGAAGAAATCTATGTTGAGAAAAATTCTGATGCTACAGACGCAAACCTGCCTTTTTCCACAAAACTGGCAAAAGCATGCTTTCAGATGATATTTGTAGTTGGAATAGGATCGGCTGTATGTGATCTTTTCGCAACAATTGGAGCATCCATTCCATACTATATAGGTACAATGCTGATTGCGATTATTCTTCGTAATCTCAGTATCAAGACCGGTCGTTATACATTCTACACCAGTGAACTCAACTACCTCGGAGGTTTAGGTCTTTCTCTGTATCTTGCCATGGACTTTATGGCACTTACTCTCTGGCAGTTAAACTATATAAATATGGTTCAGATTACAGTCTTTATAGCCCAGTTTGTTCTGGTGATACTTTTTGCTTTCTTCATTGTTTATATCATGACTGGAAGAGATTACGATGCAGCGATTCTTTCTGCAAGCTCTATCGGTGTGGGTATGGGAGGACCATCAAGCTCAGTTGCAACACTGATGGTACTTACAGGAAAGTACGGCTCATCTTTTAAGACTTACCTTCTATTACCTATAGTAGGCTTCATGCTGGCTGATCCTATAAACAGCATGATAATAAGCTTCTTCCTGAGGTTGATTTAAGAAAAAGCTTTTGACAAGATTTTGTCTTCGGATCTGAAAGTCTAGGCGAGCATAAAAGTACTCTGAGCTATCATTACATTAACAAGCTCAGGCTCATTTCCTTGAGGTGCACCCACTGCACCAGAAGTCTGTCCAGTTGCGCCACCAGATAGTAATGTCATTGACTGTTTAAGCTGAGCCTGTACCTCAGGAGAAGTCTGAACAGGCTTGTTCTGCTCATAATTTCTCTCAGCACCTACATTCGAACAGGCAAGACTTAACGCACAAGCCTGCTCCATCTCTGGAGAGAGTATAAATGAATCATCATTCTGCTCGACTCCGGCTCTTAAAGTCTGTATAACAACATCCAAAAGCTGAGTTTTTAAAAGCTTCTTAAAGCTCTTGGCATTATTGATAAAAGAATTGACAGTATCTCTGAGAACCATAGTTGTAACATCATCAAGATTGATGTCATAACAAAGCCACAGGACAGTGGTATCACTATCATAAGCAAGTCTTAGATTGTTGAACCGGCCACCAGAAACATCTGAAGTTAAAATCATCTCAAAAAGTGCGGGAAAGTTTTTACTCTCGTCTCCCAGTCTCTCTATGCTGGTGTAAAACATAAGAGTTTTAGCTCTTAAACATATAAACAGAGAACCAAAACCTGGTATAGATGTGCATGACAGAGGATTCGTGCCAAACTTTGCTATTTTGGGAGAGTCCAGAGATTCTAACATTCTGTCGATATTTGCAACGTCCATTTACGGTTAGTCCTTATTCTTAATATCCTAAGCTTATATTCGCAACTGTCTTATATAATTCTAGACTGCACCGAGAGGTTCAGCCACTTAATTTCCTCAAAATTAAGGTAATTCCATGGTTTTAATTTCTAAAAATGCAGAGCAGCCGACACATAAGCTGAAGATGTTTTATCCAAACTGTAAGATTAGACGTTGAACAAAGATAGAAAAAGGTTCCTATTCGTAATGTTTTTCGTACCAAAAACAAAAAGGAATGCTTTTTACGGCATTCCCCTTTTACATATAAACTAAATCTCAGCTGGCCATTTACATACAAAACAACCAGCTAACACTAACAAGCTTAAGAAACCTTCTGAGCAAGACTCTTTAGCATATCTGTCATTGATTTTGTAATGTTAGATACGGTCTCAACCATGGCATTATACTGTCCAAGCTGAAACTGCAGCATAATCATATCTTTCTGCTGGTCTTCTCCAGAACCACTACCAACCTTGGCAATCGCAGCTTCTAAAGAAGCCTTCTGCGAATCCATTCTGTTCTGTAATGCTGAAATACCAAGTGAAGCTAAATCCATAATTATCTCCTGAGTAAATCCTTACTCATCCCAATCAACTCTGTTCGTTGCAGATATCAACTGCAATATCAACAGCATTCTTTAAAGCGGAAAGCTTCTTGAATGTTACAGAATCCAGACCTTCATCCATAGCCTTTTTCAGATCAAAAGACCAGTTTGAATACTCCTTTCCCAAATTATAGAAGACTTTCTGATCTTTTTCTTCCCAGGCTTTAAAAACATCGCTCTGCCCTAGATTGTAATTCATAACGACTTCCTTATATCTATCTGTTAGTTGTCCGCAGTGTAATCCATAAACTGCTTTGCAGTAAGAGCTTCAGGAGACTGCTTGTCCTTAATTTTGTTATAAAGGGTTCCCGCCTCGTCACTATTGCGCTGTAGACTTAACGAAATAACCTTCAGAGAAAGAGTATCATCATCCTCTGACAGACCATCTAATATGGTTTCTGCATCCTGAAACTCATCGGTAACGATTTTTGAGAATGCCAGGCCTAATGAAGCAGCTCTTAGATCAGGCTCGTACTCTAAAAGATTCTCAAACATCTTTCTAGCGTTGTAAACATCGCCATTCATGCAGGCAGCCATTCCAAGCTGAACCAGCATTGAAATATCATCCTTTGTCTGTGTGGTTACCATAATTCTTTTCCTTATATCTACTTGAGCTGCAATTCTTTAACTTCACTACCCTTCATAAGAACTACCTTATTAAGGTCGATTGAAGTAACTACAAATCCGGATGGAAGAACACCGCCTTCGAAATATTTTCTTCCGTTCTTCAGTGTAATAAATCTCATAGGTTTCATCGTTACACTAAGTATAGCTGTTTCATCCATGTTCTGTGCTTTATTCCTACTATTTTTATCCTCTTCGGAACGTTCGCTTAATGAAGTAACTCTTTCGTCAGTCTGAGCACTCAGCTCAACAGTTTCTGTGCCATCAAGACGTTCAACACTTGAGCTGGACTTTGGATCGTATCTTGTAAACAACAATGGTATACCAAAT
>JAEEGL011319161.1_pt1 | contig 22376 bp, 16 predicted proteins | sample 9134231 | NCBI WGS metagenome assembly JAEEGL01 (sample SAMN16246548, study PRJNA631951) | gut metagenome | biome: gut microbiome; feature: rumen; material: fiber-attached | host: Bos | place: Iran: Karaj | collected 2018-10
TCCTTCAGCGGCCTGTCCGCGAAGTAATACTGATAGACGGGAGAGGAGGAGGCTTCCGCATGCCGTTCCAGCATGAACTGGGTGAGCGCGAAGCCGTAATCGCTTCCGGCCTCCGCCGAAACTGCGGCAAAATCATCCCTCCAGCCGGGGTAGAGCTTCTCAAAGAGGGAAAACTCCTCCCCAAGCATCTGACGGAGATTCTCCTCAAAGGCCGCGGGATCGTCCGTCCGGAGAGGACTGAACAGCGCTTCGTCGGCATTTGTCCCGATGATCACCGGGACGTCCGCCGTTTCTCCCCGGATGAAGGCAAGCCCGGGATCCTCCGTGATCAGCACGCCGTCCACGGACGGGGAGAAGGCAGGCCACGGAAGGCAGGCGCCGGCCTCAAGAAGCTCCTCCGCAGGGACGCTTCGAAGCTCTTCAACAGAGCTGCAGTGACACTCCTCCGGAATTTTCCTGCCAACCGCAGCCGCCTGTCCGCTGCTCCTGGTCCTGCCAAGGGAGGAGCCGCTCTGGATTATGGCGCCGTTAAAGAGCCCCCGCGCCCTGGGACTCTGCAGCAGCGCCAGGACGCTCATTCCTCCCGCGGACTGCCCGAAAACCGTAATTCTCTCCGGGTCGCCCCCGAAGGCCGCGATATTCTCCCGCACCCAGCGCAGCGCGGCGATCTGGTCCTCAATGCCGTAATTGCCGTAGCTCCCGTCCGCGCTTTCTCCCGCGAGCTCTTCCAGTGCAAGGAAGCCGAATACGCCGAGACGGTAGTTGATCGTGACAAGTACGGTTCCCGCGGTGACAAGGGCCGGACTCTGAAATACGTCTTCATTTCCGGTACCGCCGAGGAAGCCGCCCCCGTGAATCCAGAACAGCACGGGCAGCGGCGCGTCCGCGTCAATGGGCGTGCTGATGTTGAGATAGAGGCAGTCCTCGCTCTCCGGGATGGCGTAGTACTGCTCTGTTCCCATCATTCCCGGCTTCTGGGGGCACTTCCTGCTGAACCGGTCACAGTGCCGGACGCCTTCCCAACGGACCGGGACGGGGCTTCTCCAGCGAAGCGGCCCGAGAGGGGGTTCGGCGTAGGGAATCCCCTTGTAAACCATACAGCCGTTCTCTTCGATACCGGTCAGGCTTCCGGACGTCGTCTCGATTATCCTCGTTTTCATCGTATTCTCCATTCCGGGCATAGTTTACGGCAGCTTCTTTCCCGCGGCGAGGTACAGCCTGTACCACTCGTCGTGCTCCAGTGAAAACTCATCCGCCTTCGCGATCTCCGCAAGCCTGGAGCTCTTCGTCGTCCCGACGATCGTCTGGATGCCCGCGGGGTGACGCATGATCCACGCGACCGCGACCGCGCCGGGCGTCACGCCGTACTTCTGCGCAAGCTCCTCAAGCACCTTGTTGAGCTCCGGATACTTCCCGGATCCGATGAAGGTCCCCTCGAACATGCCGTACTGGAAGGGCGACCAGGCCTGGAGCGTGATGTGCTTAATCCTGGAAAACTCCAGCAGCCCGCCGTCCCGGACCGTTCCCGCGCTGTTCTCGATGTTCACGTTGAGCCCCGAGTCGATGATGCCGCAGTGGGCGAGGGAGAACTGGACCTGGTCGAAGAGGATCCTGTCCGGCATCTCCGATTCCAGAAGGGCGATCTGGCCGGGATTCATGTTGCTGACGCCGAAATACCGCACCTTGCCGGAACGCTCCAGCTCGTCAAACGCGGCGGCGACCTCCTCCGGCTCCATCAGGGTATCGGGCCGGTGAAGCAGCAGGATGTCCACATAGTCGGTCTTAAGGCGCTTAAGGCTCCCCTCGACGGACTTAATGATGTGCTCTTTGGAGAAGTCGTAGGAGATGCCGGGCCTGATGCTGCACTTCGTCTGGATGAGGATATCCTGCCGGTTTACGCCGTCCAGGTTCCTTCCGAAGATCTCCTCCGAGCTTCCGCCTCCGTAGATGTCTGCGTGATCGAAGAAGCTGATCCCGTTGTCCGCCGCCGTGCAGATCAGTTCCTGTACGGCGCTGTCCGCAAGCTGCGCGATCCTCATGCAGCCGAGTCCTATGGCGGGAACCTGCAGGGCAGGTGCCTTTGTCTTCAGTTGTTTCATACCGATCTCCTTTCAGCGTTTTGTCCCCGTCCTGTCCGGTGGGTGCAGAGCGGTTTTACAGCAGTTTTTATGAACAGTTAAGATCAATAATGCCGTGCGCTAATCATTTTTAAACATGATACACTAATATCGGCAGCAATGCCTGACCGCGCAGAAAATACGGCAGTTCCGCATTACATAATCATTCTACAACAGGAGGTTAATCATGGCACTGAAGATCACGGATGTACGCGCAATCTGCACCGCGCCCCAGGGTACGCCGCTGGTGGTGGTGCGCGTGGATACAAGCGAGCCGGGCATGTACGGCCTGGGCTGCGCCACCTTCACACAGCGCTTCCTGACGGTCGCGCATGCGGTGGACAATTATATGAAGCCGCTGCTTGTCGGCAAGGATCCCTCCCGGATCGAGGATCTCTGGCAGATGGCAATGGTCAGTCCCTACTGGAGGAACGGTCCTGTCCTGAGCAACGCCATCTCCGGAGTGGACATGGCGCTCTGGGATATCAAGGGAAAACTCGCGAACATGCCGCTGTATGAACTTCTGGGCGGCAAGGTGCGCGAAGGAGTGCGCGTGTACCGCCACGCCGACGGAAAGACCCTGGAGGAGGTCGGCGACCGGGTGCAGCAGTTCATCGAGGACGGAGTGCAGGTCGTCCGCATACAGTGGGGCGGCTACGGCGGGAATGCCCACGGGGTCACCCAGAACCTGCGCATGCCGCCGGAGGGGGCCTGCGAGGGAGCCTACTACGATCCCCTCATGTACCAGCTCTCCGTGGTGAAGGTTTTTGACTACATCCGGAACCGCTTCGGCTTCGAGCTGGAGCTGTGCCACGACGTGCATGAGCATCTTGACCCCATCGAGGCGATCCGCCTCGGCAAGGAGCTGGAGCCCTACCGCCTGTTCTTCTTCGAGGACGCCCTTGCGCCTGAGCAGATCGAGTGGTTCCGCCTCATGCGGCAGCAGACCTGCACGCCCATCGCGATGGGTGAGCTGTTCAACAACCCGCGCGAGTGGACGCCCCTTATCGCGGAGAAACTCATTGACTTCATCCGGGTTCACATCAGCCAGATCGGCGGAATCACCCCCGCGATCAAGCTCGCGCACCTCTGCGACGCTTATGGGGTCCGCACTGCCTGGCACGGCCCCGGGGACGTCTCCCCCGTCGGCCACGCCGCCAACATCCACCTGGATCTCGCCCTCTGGAATTTCGGTATCCAGGAGTGGTCCGGATTCAACCAGGCCGCCCAGGAGGTGTTCCCCGGCTGTCCCGAGCTAAGGAAGGGCTATGTGTATGCCAATGACAGGCCCGGCCTCGGCATCGACATCGACGAGGAGCTTGCGAAGAAATTCCCGTGCAGCGAGAAGCTGCCCTCATGGACCAACTGCAGGCGCCCGGACGGCACGCTGCAGCGCCCGTAAGCCGCGCAAAGCGCCCGGCATGGAGATTGGAATAATCGCGCCGAAGTGCGCGGAATGGAGGCTGCAATGAACAAAACTGCTGTGGTCACCGGAGGAAGCCATAACATCGGCCAGGGCATCGCCATCGCGCTGGCGGAGCGCGGCTATGATGTCGCGATCACCTACAACAAGCGCCTGGAGGGCGCTCTGGAGACAAAAGAGGCAGTTGAGGGGCTTGGACGGAAGTGCTTCATCTACCAGGCGAGCCTGGAAAACCCCGAGGTGCCGGATAAAGTCCTCGCTAAGGCTTACAGGGATCTCGGCCATATCGACCTTATGGTGTGCAACGCCGGAAACGGCGGGTTCCGGGGCTCTGTGCTCACCGTGACGCCGGAGAAGGTGGACGAAGTCTATACCGTCAATTTCCGCAACTATATGCTGTGTGCCGGCGCTGCCGCGCGCTATATGGTGAAGGATAAGATCGCGGGCTGCATCCTCTTCATCACCAGCTCCCGCGCGGAGGGCGTCTATCCGGACGACTATCTCTACGGCGGCTTCAAGGCCTGCGTCAGCCGCGCCTGCGAGTCCATGGCGCTGGACCTTTCCGCCTACAACATCCGGGTCAACTGCGTCGCGCCCGGCGCCATCTGGACGATCAGGCCCGGAATGGAGGACAGGCTGACGTCGCCCTTTGTGAAGGAATCCATCCCGCTTCACCGGGTGGGCACCGCGAGGGATATCGGCGACATGTGCGCATTCCTCGCCTCCGACCAGGCGAGCTACGTCACCGGAATCACCGTCCGCGTCGACGGCGGCCTAATCCTTCCTGCCATGATGGAGAGCGGGGAGAAGATTCCCTGGGTGCGCGACGGGTGGCGCGAACAGATCGCGGCCGAATTCGCGGAGTGGAAGTACCCGGAAGAAGGAGCAGATTAATGGAAAACGTGTTCAATATCATCGATTTCGGTGCGGTTCCGGACGGAAGAACCGATTCCACGGCCGCCATCCAGAGCGCGCTTGACGCGGCGGGAGAGTGCATGGGCGAGGTCGTCGTGCCTCCCGGAATCTACAGGACGCGCCGCCTCTATATGCGCCCCAAGACAAAACTTTCCGGAACCTCCGCCTGGCTTTTCGGCCAGTTCGGCGGGTCGATCTTCGAGCTGGACGACGAAGAGACCGGGTGCATGATCGACATCACCGGGGCTTTCGGCTGCCAGATCTCGGGGATGAACCTGGACGGCAGGAATCTCGGGGAGAAGGTGTGCGGAATATGGCTCCGCTGGCCGGAATACAACGGCGGGGGAAGGGAGGATACGCCCACCGTCGACGACTGCAGAATCGGATGTTTTACCGGTGACGGCGTGCATCTGGAGCACATCTGGTGCTTCTCCGTCCGCCACACCCAGATGTTCCGCAACGGCGGGGCGGGACTTTACATCGACGGCTGGGACGGGTTCATCCTGGACAACTGGTTCTCCGGCAATAAGAACAGCGGGATCCTCGGGGGCCCGACCGCGACATCGCTCACAACCACCGGAAACCGGGTGGAGTGGAACCGGGTGGGCGGCTTCGTGATCCCGGCCGGCGTCGCGATAAACATCACCGGCAACTATTTCGACCGGAGCGGCGGCCCGGCGCTGAAGCTCGGCTCGGCAGAGGGAGAGGTGGAGTCGGTCACCATCACCGGCAATTTCATCTACCGCAGCGGAAAGCCGGGCGAGGGGCTGGAGAAGGAGGACGAAAACTCCCACGTCCTTATGGACCACTGCGTGAATGTGACCTTCACCGGAAATACGTTCCGCTACGGGAGGGACGACAACGGAAAGGGCATCTGGAGCCCGGACATCGACATGGTCATCCGGAACTGCAATTACTGCATCTTCGCGGAGAACGCCATGCACCACGGCGCGCTTAAGGAAAACATCCGCTGGGACGGCACGGGAAACTGCCGCTTCGAGGGAAATATCGGCGAGCCCGTGGGAGAAGCGTAAAACAAAAGACTAATAGAGGGCCGGCAGTTCCCGTGATTCAGGGAGCTGCCGGCCTTCTGTGCGTTCAGGGTGCGGTGCCCTTTGTTCCACGCCCTGTATTCCGTCCCCTTTGTTTCACGTCCTGTATTCAGTGTACGGAACTTTTGACGAAGAGGGCCTTCATCCTGCGCCTGAGCGCGGGCAGGTTCCGCCGCCACAGCGCGGAGAGAGCACAGATGGCCGCGCCGTTTGCGAGAGAAAGAAGGACGTAGCAGACAAGTTTCGGCCCTCTTCCGGAAATCGCCGGAAGGAGGCGGTCAAGCCGGGTCGCGATGTAGAGGTGCCCGAAGAAGAGGCCGGAGCTGAACTTCGCGCACAGAATTCCGGCGGAAGGCACTGCGGAGGCCCGGCGGTAAAGGCGGTTTTCCGCGCCCCTGCCGGAGAAGGTGAGCGTCACTGCGGTCCAGACGGCAAGGATGTACAGGTAGTCCGCCTGACCCGGCAGGGCGAGGAACATGTAGCGGATGTACGCGAAATACAGCGTGAATTCGGCAAGCGTGATGAGCCATTCGCCGGCCCGGTTGAACCCGATTCCTGCGATCTTTGAGGAGATCCGGTACGCGGCGATTCCCAGGGAGATTTCCGCCATCGCCCTTATGTTGCCCTTGAAGGTGAATCCGAGCCATTCGGAGGGTTCCCGCGGGTGGTCGAAATTCCGGCAGAGATATCCGAGAAGGAGCAGGGAGATCATCGGCGCGGCGACCTTCGTCATCATGTCGGGGTACCGCCTTGTGAGGGGGTAGAGGACGGCCATGCAGAGGAGCATGGAGGAGATATACCAGGTCACCCCGTTGAAGCCTCCGGTGTAGATGCCCGTCATCCGGAGCATCAGGGGCTCCCAGAGGTATTCCTTAAGCTTATCCGCGAGGGAGGCGGCAGGAAGGGAGTCCGTCACGGCGATTACGGCAAAACCGATGAGCCAGCCGGAAAGCATCTCCGGAAGGACGGCATCGAGTTTTCCCAAAAGGAAGCGGGCGGTGCCGAAGTCCCCGCCCTCCTTCCCGGCGGCGGGGCTGCCGGGACCTGCCGCCTTCTTCGCCATCAGGAAGCCGGATACGATGAAGAAGAATTCGACGGCGAGAGAGCCGCCGGCAAATACGCAGCGGTCATACCCGAGGAAATACCTGGAGTGGTGGAGCATGATGATCAGTGCGAAAACAAGCCGGAGTATGTCAATCGTGGTATTTCTTTTCATGTTCATCGGCGGAGGGGTGAGGCAGGGCGGTGCGGACACCGGATCAGCAGTCAGGATATATTATAGTGCATGCGGGCGCCCGCGGGGGAGACGGATTCCGGCCGTGCCGGGACGAGTTCCGAAGGCCCGTGAACGGGGAGGGATAACGCCGGGAATCTGCGGCTATTAATCATTTTGACCGAGGTACAAATCTCTGGGGATGTCTATAGTTATAGTATCGGGAACAATTGACATTTACTGCACGGTAGGAGGGTATGCCTTATGAGAGGAAGAAAGCTTATCGCAGTCCTTTTTACTGCATTGTTGATGGCCTGTGTTTTTCCGTCCAGGGTACTGGCGGAGAAAGCACCTATCGGTTATGTCACGGCGGTTTCTGACGCTGAGACGTTCGTAAAATACGGCGGCGGGGTGCGGGCCCCGTATTTTGATGTACAGGCCGGCAATCCGGCCCGTTTTGCCGATCTGCAGTGGTCCAAGTACGACGAGGCGGCCGGGGCGTATCTGCCTTATACGCTGAGCCTCTTTACGGAGGGGTATTATCTTCTCTCCGGAAACCTCGTTCTTCAGGGGGAGGATTATGACGCATATACCCTGCCCGACTTCCTCTCGGTCAGTGTCGACGGATACGAGTGGACCTCGGACCGCATGGTGGATTACGGGAGCTATTCCGCAGTCCATATAGAGCGGGGCTATACGATCAGCGGCAGCGGGCTGCTGTTCTGCGATAATCCTGAGTTCGATATTCAGAGTCCGCTGGTGGGGAAGCCGATCAGTTCGTACTCCGTCGCCGGAGCTGTCTCCGGCGGCAGCGGCTCCTATACCTTCCGCAAGGTGTCCGGCCCGGACTGGGTGAGCGTCTATTCGGACGGAACGGTCAGCGGGACACCGGCAGTGATCACCCAGGAGATCGTCCCGCTGGTGATCGAGGTATCCGACGGGAGCCAGACGGCGCAGATCACGGCGGATGTGTGGCCGGTCACGACAAGGCCGGACGAGCGCACGGACATCACGGCGGTTTACGCGGTAACCTACATTGAATCCGCGGTCATCGCCGGAGAGGACATCGCGGGGGCCGACCCGCAGGTGCAGGTGACCTGGACGGATCCGGTTAATCTGCCGGTCCGCGCGGTGAGCTACGAATATGAGCACAGGGGAAGCGACGGAGTGTGGAGAACTGCGGACAGCGGCACCTTCACCCCCGGGGAATGGCGCCTTTCGGTGAAGTTCAGGCTGGATGGCCAGGACGCGCAGGAGTATATCTACGCCGAGGACATGACCGTGAAGGTGGACGGCGAGTACTGGCTCTCCAGGGACGACTTCTGGGCGGGAGATGATTACTGCGTCAAGAGTTTTGCAAGCCGTCCGTTCTTCATCGCGGACGGTGAGCTCTGGCAGGGCTTCAGCAGCAGGAACTACGGCGACGACCTTGTTTTCTCCTATTCCGGGGTGTTCGCGGATCACCCGGAAAGTGTGCATTACCAGTGGCAGCAGAGCACCGACGGGCACAACTGGACCGATATTGCCGGTGCGACCGGGATGTCGTACGTGACGCCGTCCTCCGGCCAGGGCACGACGTATTACCGCGTACTTGGGTATGCGGACGGCTGCATCGGCGCCGTCGCCAGCAACGTCTGCACGGTCACGGGGCCGGCCGAGAGGTACGCGATCACGGTCAATAACGGCATTGCCGAGTATTCCGGATCAAAGATCACTTCCGCGCTGCCCGGGACTCATGTCCAGATATCGGCGTTTGTTTCGCCCGACGGCTACCCCTTCCGGGGCTGGTCTGTCGAAGGCGTCGAGGTGCCGTATGAGGACCTCTCGAAAGTCGAGTTCTATATCTACATGCCGGCGAATCCGGTGACGGCGACAGTCCTCTACGATGTTCCGGTGGACTGGTCCGATGATCTCTATATTGTTACGGCCGGTTCGCTCAACGTGCGCAGTGACGCGAGCTCCTACGCGTCGCGCAGGGGCGGGCTGCAGTTCGGCGAATTCGTGCAGGCGGACGGAGATGCCGGGAACTGGATCCGCTTCATGTACGACGGAGACGAGGGCTGGGCGTACAGGGATTACCTCGCCCTGACGTACAGCCGGGATACGGCGGTTTCGCCGGTCTATTACACGCTTGATGCCGGTACGGCGAATGTGCGCGCGGACATCTCCGCCGATTCGGAGCGCATCGGCGGCCTGAAGGCAGGGGACAGGTTCCTGGTGACGGGAATGCGCACCGCTTACGACGGGGAGCTCTGGCTGGTGACGGATTACTGCGGCGAGGACGGCAGGCACCGGCTGGGATATGTCATGGAAAAACTTGCCTCGCCCGATTATACTTCCAAAACCCTTGAGCTGGAGGAGCCGGTTTCTCTTCCCGAGGATACGGAAGCGGTTTCCCACCAGATGAATACGGGCCATAAGAAGACCTCCTCCTGGAGGAAAGGGGTCCGCCGCCTGTTCAACAGAAAATACAACTGACGGGGAATGGCCATGGAACTGAACTTCAGCATCGACGAGCCGGTAATTGTCCGCAGCATTGACGCCGCTTCCTTCGGCGTGGCTCCGGAGAACCCGGACAATACCGAAGCCCTCCAGAGGGCGGTGGACTATATGGCGGAGAACCCGGGCACCCGCCTCACCTTTAAGAAGGCGGTGTACCGCTTCGCTAAGGAGAAGCAGATCGAGATCCGCGATGTCACCGACGGCATGCTGGACGGCGGGGATTCGGTTTTTCTCTGGTCCGAGAAGGGGTATTTCAGCGTGGTCAATGTGTGCCGCTTCAGCGCGGAGAACATGATCATCGACTGGGACTGGGAGAACCGGTACCGGCTTGCCGACATGATCCGCGTGGTGAGGGCGGACGAGGAGTCCGTGGAGTTCGAGCACTTCGAGGTGGACGAGGTTCAGAGGAACGTGTGGAAATCCGTGAACCAGTACGACCCGGAAGACCTGACTCCCGGAGTGGAATTCGGCAAGGAATATGAGATTAATTACTTCCAGCCCTGCGTCCGCTCCATGGAGTATCCCGGAGGAAATCATTCCATCGTCCATCACGACGGTCTCCTTCAGGATATGCAGCCCGGCGAGGTCTACTGCCTCCGCTACGAGATGTACGGGACGAATGCCTTTGTAGTCCGGGAGAGCCGCCATGTGACCTTCCGGAATGTCACCATCTGGTCTGTTCCGGGCATGGGTTGGATCATTACCTCCGCCACCGCGTACACCCATTTCGATCACTGCACCGTGGCGAAGAAGCCGGGAAGGAACGCCAATATCTCCGCCACCGCGGACTCCATGCACATCGGGAATTCCGGGGGCTATGTCATTGTCGAGAACTGCGACTTCTCGTTTGCCGGCGACGACGCCATCAATATTCACGACAATGTGGGGCTTATCACGGAGAAGACCGACTCCCGGACCTTCATCATCCAGACCCGCCTCGTCTGCAGCGAGGGCGATACCGTAGGCATACTCCGGGATGACATCCTGGACATGGATTTCCGCGCGGTGGTGGAGAAGAAGGAAGTTCTTGACGGCGGCCGCCTTCAGAAGATCATCTTCGACCGGGATCTCCCGGAAGGCTGCGGGGTGAACTGGGTCACCTACAACCTGAAGTTCTCCACGATGAACTATATCTTCCGGAACAACTATTTCCACGAAAACAGAGCCCGGGGCCTGCTCCTTGGGGCAAGCCGCGGGCTCGTGGAAAACAACGTTATTTATAAGACCCAGGGCTCCGCAATCTGGACCGTGGTGGACATCGAACCGCGATGGTCCGAGGGCATCGGGGTCCGGGACCTGACCATCCGGAACAACAAGTTCATCAGCTGCGACGTGAACCGCTGGGCTTCCTGCGTCTATCTCCGCACGCTGATTCCCGCGGGGGACTCGCCCTCGCCCGTGTTCCGGGACATAACCTTCGAGAACAACCTCTTCGAGGACTGCTCCGGCTTCGCGATTTCCCTCCGCTCCTGCGGGGACATCACCATAAGGAACAACACCTTCCGTCTCACGCACCCGCGCAGGCTTGAGCTTCCGGAGAGGGGCGCAGTAGAGATCGAGAAATCCTCCGGGATCAGGCTCATTGACAACACCGTCGTGAAAACCCCGTACTACCAGGGCCCGCTCACGAGGAACCGCTATCCCCACGCGAACAAGGGCGTCGTCCGATGCACCCTGGACAGGGAACCCCTGACCATCTACGCCGACAGCCTGGACGCCTACGAAGTGAAGGGGACAAAACTGGTGAAGGACGGGCAGCTGTCCCGGGAAGCTTAAGTTCTCTTCAGGTAATCCGAGGACACGGGGAATTCGAAATAGACGTCCGGATAAGGCTCATTCCCAAGCGTGAAGTGCCACCACTCGCAGTCGATCGGCGTGAAGCCTCCACGGATCATCGCCCTTCTCAGCAGCATCCTGTTGGAATACTGTTCCTCGGTGATATCGCGGCAGTCGGGATGGGATATCTCCCCGAAGAAGTCGAAAGGGCTTCCCATGTCCAGTTCTTTTCCCGTTTTCATATCGAACAGGGTCAGATCGACGGTGCTTCCCCTGCTGTGGCTGGATTTGCTGGCGATATAGCCCTTTTCGAACAGCTCCTGCTTCTGGAGGTCGGGATAGAAGTACGGTTTCATCCGGACGTCCATATCCTCTATGCCCCAGAGCACGAAATGCCTCACGGCGCCGGCGGGGCGGTACGCGTCAAATACCTTGAGCCGGTATCCCTGGACAAACATCTCATTGCTGACAGTTTTAAGAGCCCTGGCCGCCTCTCTGGTAAGAAGCGCACAGGGCTCTTCATAACCGTCGACCCGGTCCCCGATGAAATTATATGTGGAATAGTACCGGATCTCCTGAAGGATTCCCGGCACATAATCCGCAAGCACAACGAAGCCGGACGGATCCATCGTCAGTCTGTTTATCCCGTCTGTCATCAGTTTTTCCTCCTGATTTCCGGTAGAGTGCCCGCCTGAAAGCAGACAGGGCTTTTACAAATCCTGATCATCATATAAGTATATAATATTATCACGCATCCCGCGGAGATTCCGTACCCTCTGGCGGAAGCCGGACGAAGTAAGCACATGAGGACGGGAGAGTTTTATGCAGATGAATGAATCGGAAAGAGAACACAGTGTCTTTATCCGCAGCCATGGGGCGGATTGTACGGTCCTCCTTAAATCCGACGGATCATTTCCCCTGGATAAGCCGTGCAGGATTGCCGTATACGGCAGCGGTGCCAGGCGCACCGTAAAGGGCGGCACCGGCTCGGGAGAGGTGAATTCCAGATACTTCGTTACCATCGAAGAGGGACTCACGAACGCAGGATTTGAAATAACGACCAGGGACTGGCTGGACGGTTATGACAGGGCGAAGGCAGACGCCAGATCCGCTTTTCTGCAGAGCCTGAAGCGGGAGGCAAAGGAGCGCCGCCAGAATGTGGTCCTGGTCTCCATGGGACGCACGCCGGATGAGCCTGATTATGAGCTGCCGTTAAGCGGGGAGGGGGACACGGCCGTCTATGTGCTGTCCCGCGTCTCCGGAGAAGGCGCCGACCGCACGCCGGCGGGCGGAGACATCCTGTTAACCCGGACGGAGATCCGGGACATCCTTGCCTGCAGCGGGAAGTACAGGCGCTTTATTCTCGTTCTCAACGTCGGCGGCGTGGTGGACCTGAGCCCTGTGGAGAAAGTGAACAATATCCTTGTGCTCTCCCAGCTCGGCGCGGAGACCGGAAATATACTGGCGGACATCCTATTAGGGAAGCAGAATCCGTCCGGAAAACTGACCACCACGTGGAGCGCATGGGCAGATTACCCTTCCGCCGGCGATTTCGGCGAGAAGGATGACACCTGCTACAGGGAGGGAATCTATGTCGGCTACCGCTACTTCGATTCGGCAGGAATAAAGCCCCTCTATCCCTTTGGTTTCGGACTTTCCTATACCGCCTTCCGCATGGAAGACGCTGCCGCCTCGCTCTCCGGTGATGCGGTCACGGTCAGGGTGCCGGTCCGGAATACCGGTTCCTTTGCCGGCCGCGAGGTCGTGCAGCTCTATGTCTCCATACCGGCGGGGAAGCTGGACGAGCCGTACCAGGTCCTTGCGGGATTTAAGAAGACGGGCATTCTGGATCCCGGGCAGGAAGAAGAGGTATCGGTTTCCTTCTCCCTTAGAGATATTGCCCCCTATGACCCAGAGACGGCAGGCTATATCCTGGAAGCGGGCGATTATCTGCTGCGTGTCGGGAACAGCAGCAGGAACACGGCAGTCTGCGCGGATGTGAGAATTCCGGAGACGCTTACGGTTCTCCGGGCGAAAAACATACTGGGCGATCCCGGATTTGAGGACTACAGGGCGCCGGCATCCGGATATGTGGTGCCGGAGGGCGTGCCTGTCCTGACCGTTGACGCGGAAGCAATAAAGACGGAAACGGTCGGCGATGTGTTTGAAGAGGAGGTGGATCCCCGTGTGGAGAGCCTCCCCGAAGACCTGCTCATTAAGATGAATCTGGGCGCCTATGACCCTAAGGGCGGCGTGGCAAGCATGATCGGGGCGTCCGGATTTACTGTGGCCGGAGCGGCGGGGCAGACCTGCATGGAAGCACCCGGAATTCCGTCTCTGGTCATGGCGGACGGTCCTGCCGGCCTTCGTCTCTCGCGCCGGTACGCGGTGGACAGGAACGGGAAGGTGCACCCGCTGGAGTCCGGCATTCCCGCTTCTCTCTACGACTTTATGCCCAAGGTTTTCCTCTGGGTGATAAAACTCATGACCTACCGCCCGAAGAAAACGGACAGGACAGGGGAGCAGTACGCATCCTCCATTCCGATCGGCACGGCGGTTGCACAGAGTTTTGACCCGGAACTCGCGGAGAGTTTCGGGAGCATCGTCGGCGAAGAGATGGAGTTTTTCGGCGTCCATCTGTGGCTCGCGCCTGCCCTCAATATTCACCGCTCTGTCCGGTGCGGAAGGAACTTCGAGTATTTCAGCGAGGATCCTCTCGTAAGCGGCATCTTTGCCGGGGCGGTTACAAAGGGTGTGCAGCAGCATCCCCATGCGGGCACCACCATCAAGCACTATGCCTTCAACAACCAGGAGCGCAACCGCACGCAGAACAATTCCAGGGTAAGCGAGCGGGCGGCCAGGGAGATTTACCTGAAAGGCTTCGGCATCGCGGTCAGGATGGCACAGCCGAGGGCGGTGATGACCTCCTACAACCTGGTGAACGGCCTGCACACCAACGAGCGTAAGGACCTCATCGGGGACGTACTCCGGAACGAGTTCGGCTTTAAGGGTATTGTCATGACGGACTGGATCACTGCGGGGTATGAGAACGAGCGGGACTGCGCACATCCGGTTTCCGACGCTTCTCATGTCTGCATGGCGGGGGGCGACCTGTTCATGCCGGGTTCCAAGCGCGATTACGACAGCATAAAAGCCGGACTGGAAAACGGCTCCGTTACGCGCAGGCAGCTGGAGATCAATGCGTCCAGAGTGCTGCATATGGCGGAAAAACTCTGCAATTAAGTCGGTCCCGCCGAAGGAGCCTGCTATGAGGAATTTGTCCCCGACCTTCATGATAATCCCGTCAATGGCGTGCCAGGCCGGCTGCAAATACTGCTTCGGCCCGCATAAAGGCGCGGTGATGGATGAAAGGACGGCGCGGGAGGCGGCGTCCTTTGTTCACCGGATTGCCGCGGAATGCGGAATGTCGGAGATTTCCGTGATCTTCCATGGGGGTGAGCCGCTGCTCGCGCCCGTTTCCGTTTGGGAGACGCTCCTTGCGTGCCTTGTCCGGACGCCGGGAGATATCCCCATATCCTTAAATGTCCAGTCCAATCTCTGGAATCTGGATGACAGCTTTCTTGATTTGTTCGCAAAATACAGGGTTTCCATCGGCACAAGCCTCGACGGCCCGGAAGAGATCTGCGACGGGAACCGCGGCAGCGGGTACTATGAGCGGACGATGGCCGGAATTGAGCGGGCGGAGTTTGCAGGGAACAGGCCCGGAGCGATCGCCACGCTGACGAAGCAGTCTCTCCCGCATGCGCGGGAGATCCTGGCCTTCTTCCGGGACAGGGGAATTAATCCGGTCCTTCATGCCGCGGTGCGGGGAATGGGGCAGGAGGAAGACGCCTTCTCCCTTGGCACCGATGAATATGCCGATGCCGTGATTCGCCTTTATCCCTGGTATGTAAGGAACAGGAAGTTCTTCTCCGTCCCGACGCTCGACCACTTTGTGAGCGCGGTTGTGCACGGGGATCCGCACGTCTGTACCCTCCAGGACTGCCTGGGAATGTTCCTCGCGGTCTCTCCGACGGGGGATATCACGAGCTGCCAGCGTCTCTCCGGAAGGAAGGAGTACACCCTCGGCAATATCTTCGACAAACCGGATCTCGGAACGCTTATGGAAAGCAGCGCGTGGAAGCGGCTGGAGGAGCGCCAGCGCCTTGTATCCGGGCGCTGCGGGAGCTGCCGGTGGGAGGACATCTGCCGGGGCGGGTGCTACTACAACGCAGTTACCACGGGAGACGGGGTGATCGATCCCCTTTGTGAGGCATACCGCAGGATCTATGATTTTCTGTACGACGAGGTCTCGGCGGAGATCAGCCTGGAGGAGAATGTCGAAGCGATCCGCAGCCGCCCGCCCAGGAAGGATGAGCACCCGTTCCTGAGGAGCGGTCCTTACATTTCCCTCGCGGACAGGGTGCATCCTTCCGAGGTTGCGGAGCACGCGAGACAGGTACTCGGAGCTTATGTGCTTGGAAGGTTCCGGGATCCGGAGGAAGCGGCGCGGTACATGGCGGATGCGCATTTGTGCGCGGACACGGAGAGCGCGCTTGCGGCTCTCACCGCGATGAAGGAAAATCTGGAGCGGAGACGCACAAACCTCAACAACTGCTATATTCACACCACTTTCCGCTGCAATCTCCGCTGCACCCACTGCTACGCGGACGCGGGGGACCGCGCGGAAGAGATGCCCGTGCCGGAGATGAGGCGCCTTGCGGAGGAGGCCCTTTCCCTGCGGTTCCGGCAGCTGATCATCACCGGCGGGGAGCCGCTTTATCACAGGGACCGCACCGGGCTCACCGCCCTCTGCCGCAGTCTCCGGGGCCGCGGGAGCAATATCGTGCTGCGAACGAACCTGACCGGAAGCTTCACGGACAGCGAACTGGAAGAGATCGCCTCCTCGTTCGACCAGGTGGTCGTAAGCATTGACGGAAACGAGGAGACGCATGACGGGCGCCGGGGCAGGGGAACCTACCGGAATGCGGTCTCCAACTGTGAGAGATACGCCCGTATCGCCAAAACTGTCCAGAACGCGGGTGAGCTTTCCCTGGCCTGCGTCCTTGGGGCGGAGGCGATAAAAGGCGCGCCGGGGCAGAGCGTGCGGGAACTCGGGGACAGGCTGGAGGTTCCCCGGGTCCGTTTCCGTCCGCTGCTTCCCCTGGGCCGCGCAGCAATGTCGGAAGAACCGCCTTTTTCCGAGTGCATCAACCAGCATGAGCCGGTCGGGGATATTCTGCGCACTCCCTTCCGGCCGATGCTCTCCTGCGGGATCGGGCAGAATATCTATATTTGTCCGGACGGAAAGGGCTATCCCTGCTATGCGTGGCAGACGCCGGTCTCCTTCCTTGGAAACGTCCTTGAGGAGGGACTTGGAACGGTGCTTGCGTCGGAGAAGTTTTTGCGGCTCCGGCGCTGCACAGTGGATACAATTAATAAGTGCAGGGAATGCCATTTCCGGTATCTCTGCGGCGGCGCGTGCCGTGCCTGGGGGAACAGGGAGGAGACAGACCCGGATACGGCGCCGCCGGAATGCGGGCATTTACAGAGGAGGGCGGAAGAACTCATCGCCGCTGCGGAGAAGTATCTCAGGGTATAGTGATACAATATAATATAAAAATAGATCAATTTTTGAAGACAGTTCATGAATGACATACAGCGGGGAACGTAATATGAGCAAAGCGGACAGGCAGTTCTACGGATGGGTATCTGTTATAGTCTCGGTTATTCTCGGCTGGAAGCCGGCGAGAAGCCTTGTGGTGATCTGGACCAGGTTCCTGGGGAGAATCCCCTTTGTACTGAAGCTCCGGAGGGCAGTATACATGCTGCCCTGGACATACAGGCTGCGCCTTCTCGGCGCTGCGGCGCTGCTAATCCTGGGGCTTGTCATAATCTTTAAGAACAGGACGGCAAAAGAGTTCTGGCAGACGACGGTCAAATCCCGGGTGAGGAGAATAAAGAAGCGGATCGCAGCGATGACGGATAAAGATGCGCTTGTCCGGATCATGCGGAGTGCGCCTTTAAGCGAGGTGAGAACTGCCGCGGAGGAGCGGAGAAACGCTCTGGCGATGGAGCTCTTAAGCCCCGGAGGCAGCCTTGAGGCGGTCCGTGAAGAGGTCAGGAACGTAATCCAGACAGGCATGTATGATAAGAGCCGGACGGAATTCCTTGCGCAGGCGGCGAAAAAGTATCCGGAAATCCTCAAGGAGTACTGGCCTCAGCTTGAGGCGTGGGCGCACCAGGACAGTAAGCAGCACTCCGACCAGAAGCCGGGTTTCCATACGGACAGGACGGATTACTACGATTATTTCCGCTATCCGGACGGCAGAACCGTCGCGAATAAGAGCGGGCGAAAGCGTCATACGGATTCCCGCGGCAGCTACAGCGACTGCCATGATGATTTCCACCAGGACGCGACGACGCATACGGACAATGCACACGCGGAGAAAATTGTCCGGTTTAAGCCGTGGACGGGAGAAGCGGACTGAAGGCGCGGCAGGCATGGGTCTGGACCAAGGTGCCTGAGGAATTTCCCAACCACGGGCATATATTATTGCAGATGAGTTAATACCGGCGGAGCTGCCGGTCTGTCCGACAAGGATCAGGGAGAGTATTATGCCTAAGTAATTTGCCAACGTTGAAGGAATGCAGGGTACCGGCGAGCCGGTGGTGGATGCAGGAGCACAGCCCGCCGGCGAGGTGCGCGACCCTCAGATGTCAGGCGAAGGGGCATTCTCCGGAAGCCCGGATGGATATCGAGGCGGCAAATCCGGAACTGGCGGAATCCTTTATGAAGAAGGATGTCTGGCACCTTACGCCGCAGGAAAGGGAATTCGCGGCCCAGAATCTGGACGTTACTCTTAACGCCGTTTTCTCAAAGGAGCAGATGGATGCGGTCAAAGAGAAAGGGATGGATATCTACGACTGCATCTATATCGACGGTGTCAGTGCCGCCGGGCGCATAGGGAACAAATACGACTCTCTCGGCGCGGATGCGGACGAGGCGAAAAAAGCCGAGATCATGAAGTGCGTCCTGGACGGCTGTCAGGTAGACATAGCGCGGCCGGACGGGAAGGGGAGTGTGGAAATTATCCCGCTTAAGGCATCCTCCGACATCCCCGTGGTGGAGGCGGCACTGAGCCGGCAGCGCTACAGCGGAACAGAGTATCTTGATTATTCGGAGACGATAAAAGAGAACCAGAATACCCCGGTGAGCAGAGAATCCGTACAAGAGGCGGAAACAGAACCGGCATTCACCGTGACTCCGAAGATCAGCGAGGACCTTTTCCAGCAGATGAGGGGCATGAATGCGTGGATCGCGGATACAAAGAACAGTTCGGAGCCTTTGCCGGCCGCAACGCCCTTGCGGAGAAGAAGAACAGAGCTCATGACCAGATGCGGCAGCAGACTATGGTCGTCGGCGTCGAGGTACAGCCGGACGGCAGGGAGAAGCAGGTTGTCAGCCGGAAGATCAGTATGGCGGAGCTGATCGAGAAGGAACAGAAAAAGAACCACCTTCCGGAACAGAGAAAGAAGAACCTTCCGGAGGAGAGAAAGACGGTGCATAAGAACAGTAACAGCAGGACTGCGGAGGAGCTTCAGAGGAAATCTTACATGCCGACAGCATAAGCGGGGTTATCCGGATTCCGTTTCCCTGAGCAGTGAAGCAATCCGCATACCGTTTGTCAAAGAAGGACCGGCCGGCGATCCCCCGGGATCGCCGGCCGGCCCTTTCATCCGTGCCGCTGGCAGGGATAACATGCCTGTATGGGAAGGGTTCCGGTTTAGTTCATAAAGAGCTTCTTCGCGTAAGAGAGCCTGAACTCATTGACCGGGTCCTCCGCAAGGGAGCCGGGAGTCGCCTTGTCGAGGAAGCGGAGGACATTCTTTTCCTCCGGGGTATAGGCCTTCCATTCCGGCAGAGGGTTTCCGTTATAGTCCGTTCCTTCCGGATTATTCGGCGTTCCGTACTTGACGAAGTTGGTCCAGTAGGATGCCACCTGCCTTGCCAGGTCATAGTGCCTGCCCTCGAAGGGCCGCCAGCTGTTTGCGAGGGAGTCAAACATGAACCAGAGATCGGATCCGTGGAAGGATCCCGCGTCATCTCCCGGGATATCGTGGTCAAAAATGTAATACCAGACCGGCTTTCCCATGGAGGAGCGCAGCTCGCAGAATCCGCGGCTTCCGGCCAGCATGGAGCTGAAGGTTCCCTTCCTGTACAGCGCCTTTACGTCATCATCGGAATGCACGTCGCAGAGAGCAAGATACTCCTCCGCCTGATCCCCGTAGACAGCTTCGGCCTGTGCAATGAAGCCCTCCAGAGTGGGAGGCGCAATGCGCGCGAACATTCCGCCGAGCGCCTCGCCCATGCAGTGCCCGACCATCATCGGAACAGTTTTGAAATCGTCCTTATACCAGGCTTCGCTGCTGGACCGGGTGACCAGCCTTCCGTCGATGCAGGGCGTGAACATGAAGCCGAACATGGCTCCGGGATCCGAGACGTCCCTGACCCGCTTCATCAGATCTTCGGCGGACAGGGAGCGGGCCTCCCGCAGGCCGCGTATCCCGGCCTTCTCAAAGAACTCGGCGCCGTGGGCTTCCGCCTCCTTAAGCGTCATGCATCGGTCGTTCAGGCCGTTCTCCGCATAGGCGAAACCTACGCTGGACTGGCAGATCGCGCCGGCGATCAGACCCTCATTGTACGGGGAGCAGACCTGGTACTGCACGCTTCCGGCACCTGCGGACTGTCCGCAGATGGTAATCCGGCCCGGATCTCCGCCGAAGTGTACGATATTCTCATAGATCCAGTGAATGGCAGCTGACTGATCCTGCAGTCCGAAATTGGAAACCGCCGCTCCTTCCGGAGTCTCCGCGGTAAGTTCCGGATGCGCGAGGAAACCGAAGAGGCCGAGCCGGTAACTCACCATGACGACGATCACGCCGCGGCGCGCGATGCGCTCGCCGTCGAATTCGACCTCATAGCTGTAGCCGTCCTGATATCCGCCGCCGTGGATGTAGCAGAAGACCGGAAGATTGTCCTCCGCCGTCTTCGCGGGGGAGAAGATATTCAGATAGAGGCAGTCCTCGCTCATCGAGTATTCGGCGGCAGTCGGATTAAGCTCTCTGGTATAGAACTCCTCGTCATTTCCGGGATGATTGCGCATCATCGGGATCGGACCGTATTCATAGCATGTTTTCGTTCCCTCCCAGGGATCGCACGGCTCGGGCGCTTTCCAGCGCAGCTCCCCGACGGGAGCTTTGGCGTAGGGCACGCCGCGGAAGACCGTCACACGGGGATCCTTCCCGATAAGGCCTTTCAGTTTTCCGTATTTTGTTTCTACTGTCCGAAGCATAGTAAACCTCCAAAGGCAATATGGGTGATAATTAACAGCAAAGTTACCTTATCGTAACTATAATGCATGATACCGGTCCGGAGAGCAACAGCCTGTTGCTTGTTCCCGCCCCGGAAGGCCGGCATAATAAAGACACAATAACAAAGGAGGATGTCTTTATGGAGACGAAAGAAATACTGAAAACACTTCGTGAAAATCATCAGCTGACACAGGATCAGCTGGCCGGCCGCGTTATGGTCACGAGACAGGCGGTGAGCCGCTGGGAGAACGGGGAGACCCTGCCGAATACGGATACGCTCCGGATGCTTTCCAGGGAGTTCAACGTATCGATCAACACTCTGCTTGGATCACCGAGGGAGCTTGTCTGCCAGTGCTGCGGGATGCCGCTGGAGGATTCCATCATCGGCAGAAACAAGGACGGCTCGATGAATGAGGATTACTGCCAGTGGTGCTACGCGGACGGGACCTACACCTACAGCGATATGGACGACCTGATCCGCGTGTGCATTCCCAACATGGTGAAAGAAGGGTTTTCCGAAGAACAGGCGCGGACATACCTGGAGGAGAACCTGCCGAAGCTGGACTACTGGAAAAGATACGAAGAGCTGAGCGACGACGGGCAGTTTGAGGAGTTCAAGGAAAAACTCGTCGAAGAAATCAATGCTCTTGGCATCGAGGGAATGCCGAAGGTGGAAAAACTGAACGCACTCGTCGGGAAATACGTGAATCTCGAGTACAGGCTGCCCGGCGGGATGAAGGTGAAATTCCTCGATGACAGTACGACATATCTGGGAAACCAGCTGGAATCGGAAATCAGGGAAGGACTTTGCTTCGGTGTTCTCGCTAATATGGACTTCATCCTCGTCTGCACGTATGAGAAGGACGGAGAGAATCCGGAACTGATCCTTTACAGGAAGAGATAAGATCGGAGGTATGCCAAGATGGATTTCGCAGGACTGATCCGCGCTGACATGAAACAGGCTCTTGGTGTAACCGAACCCGCTGCAATCGCACTCGCCTGCGCAAGCTCGCGGGTTTTGTCTCCGGAGGTGCCGTCACGGGTTCAGGTTACCGTCAATTCCGGGATTTATAAAAACGCGTTTACCTGCGGAATCCCGAATACCTCTGTCGTCGGCAATGACTATGCTGCTGCGCTGGGCTGCTGGTTCGGCGATCCGGATCACGGCCTGATGGTGCTTGACAGCATCACGGAGGATGACATATCGGTGACGGCCCTTCCGTTGAGCACGCGCTTTTAGGTGAAATCTATGATTTCGCGTCCGGCGCGGGGATGGAGGAAGTGGGGTTTATCCGGGAAGCATTCCGCGTCAACGGGGAACTTTCCGACGAAGCTTTTCACTCCCCGCGCTGTGTGATAACCGCTGCGCTTCTTCGGAGCAACGGCAGCGTCCGCATATCCGGAGATGCGGAGAAGACAGCTCTGCTTCTTGCCGCTTCGGCGGCCGAGGCGCGTGTGCTGGGCCTGAATTATCCGGCGATGAGCATAACCGGGAGCGGAAACCACGGCATTATCAGCACGATGCCGGCGCCGCGGTGGACCGGAAGCACGGCATCATCGGAGCATCACCGGAACAGACCATGCGGAATATCGGATATATTGCGGATCCCGGCATGGTTATGACGGAGCAGGCAATTGTCGATATACTCCGGCAAAAAGAAGCTTGAACGTTCTGCCGATGCAGGATGTTCAAACCGCGCCAACGGTGCTTACGCACCGGACGCCGCATTCGGTAAAACCGCATTCGCGGATTTTGCCTCAGCGAGGAATGATAATGAAAAGGAAATCAGTTGATCCGGTGTTCTCGATGTGTGTACAGCCGTCCTTTATCATCGGCACGAATAACGAGGACGGTTCCTCAAACTTCGCGCCGATCACATGGGTCAGCGCTACGCATGAGGAAGGCGACGGATACCTCCTTGTAATCAGCATGTCCGGGACGAAAAGAACCAAACTCAATGTATTGAGGACAGGGATTTTCAGCGCGAATCTGGTGAATACCA
>JAEEGL016518892.1_pt1 | contig 22376 bp, 17 predicted proteins | sample 9134231 | NCBI WGS metagenome assembly JAEEGL01 (sample SAMN16246548, study PRJNA631951) | gut metagenome | biome: gut microbiome; feature: rumen; material: fiber-attached | host: Bos | place: Iran: Karaj | collected 2018-10
CTTGGATTGAAAGAGAGGTAGCGTTATGTTTTTTGGAAAGAAAGATAAGGATGTCAGATTAACAGATAAGCAGTACAAGGATCTTACAATCAATATGAGCAAAAAAGAACGCAGGGAATTTGAACGCCGCCAAGATGAGCTGAGAAGGGACAGGGAAAACGACAGGCTAGATGCGTGGCTGGAATTTGAAGATGAGATGGATGACATGTAAAAAGGAAAGCTATGAGAGTAACAAAAACTAGGAGGCGTTACTTAAAGAAACTATATTGTACAACTGTAATGTATTTATACAGGCCTTGTTAAATAATAAAGCTAATGATTATAAATATCGAAAAAGTGTTTCGAAAAGTCGAATTATATATTTGAGAATTGGGAGCAGGTTAAGTATAATGTAGCATAGGATGTAATAAGTGGACAGAAGAGTCTTTTACTCATAGTGTGAGAATGACCAAGAAAGGAAAACTATGGCTGTATCTTATAACGGATTATGGAAACTATTGATTGATAAGAACATGAAAAAAATGGATCTTGTCGAAAATGAGAAGATTGGAATCAGTAGTAGTACTCTTGCGAAGATGAGCAGAGGAGAAAATGTTTCTATGAATATTTTGGAAAAGATCTGCAGAGAGCTGGATTGTGACTTCGGGGATATAGTAAGTGTTGATAAAATTCAGAATTCATAACTTCTTGTGGGTCGTTGTCGAGGAAGAGAGTTGGAGAAAACTGTATGGACAAGCAGCATATTTTAAAGAACCTTCATAGTCTAATTAGAAATTCTACGCTTACGTACATGAATGAGTTTGTGTGGCAAGATATAGAGCTGACAGATGAGTTCAAGAATCTTTATAGGGATTATCTGGAAGAAAACAGAAGCGATGTTGAGTTTTTTGATAATACTGCAATTATCACATCCTCTTCCACAAAATATATCTTTGTTCCTAATCAGTGGTTTGTAATTGCATCATACGCAGTAGATGTTTGCGTAGAACTGCTCCGTTATAAAGAGTATTTTAAGAAGGTTGCTGAAAGGTTGTATATAAAACCGGATACGTTAGCAAAGCAGCTGAGGGACGATACAGGAAAAGTAGATCAAAAGAGATTCTGTGATTGCGCTCGAAGTATATTTAGTGCCTTTTGTGATGATCAGGAAATGGTTGAAGAAGCTGTCAATAGACTGTGGCGTTTTGTGACAGATTATTCATGGTGGTCTGGACAAAAAACGATTGATCGAGGAGATTTCTTTGTTTCCGTTAGCCTGAATATGTTGAATCTGGTAAACACTAGCCAGGGGTACGTAGCTGACATTGTGTATGCCTATGCTACAGAACCTAAGCTTAGTATTTTGGTGAAAGATGTTTATGCTTTTACAGTCAATATGGATGATGGATCAGGAGAAAGATCCAGAGACTACGTTGTTCCCGACGAAGAAATATCCGGAGCCGGTATGGTAAGTGAACCGGAAACATTATATGAAGCAATACCTAAACCTGAAAGAGTAAAAATAAAGATTAACGGCAAAAATACTATGAAGGAAATTAAGTATAAAGGGTAGATGATTAGAAATGTCAGGTAAGTGGATTGTATATGAAAACCATATTGCAATAGATAATGGTGATGAAATCCTTCACCCAGAGGCAAAGGAGATATTTGAATTCCTGACAGAAAATGAGGAGGCTGCTTTTTCGAGCCCTGAAAAAGATTTGTCGGATGTTCGATTCTCTAAAGTTGGTGCAACCATTAAGTGTGAGCTTATTTCTGATGATAAAGGCAAAATATTTGTAGAACTTTATGCATTAAGAAAGGGTAGAAAATGCATGGTTGATATGATCCAAGGATATATAATGGATCATTCTTATAACGAGGGTGAGTGGTTTTATCTTACGGGCGATATTGAAACCATTCAGGAGATGTTGAGAAAAGCCAATATATTATCGACGGGAGAGATAAGTGTTGGTCAATACATTGATCTAATAAAGCAGGATTATTTTTCCGAACATAAAGAGATTATTAATAGTGTAAATTATGATGTTATTAATTCGGCATTTTCCACTGAAGGGGATCCACCTAAGGAGCTTTGCGCAAAGCTCTATGAATATCAGAGAATTGGATACCTTTGGATGCGTCAAATGCTTGAGTTAAGCCATGGCTGTATTCTGGGTGATGAGATGGGCCTTGGTAAAACATTGCAGATTATAACTGTTTTCCAAGAATTGAAGAATCGAAAGGAAACCCCCCTGCTTGTTGTTGCTCCCGTTTCATTGCTTGAAAACTGGAAGAGAGAGTGCCATAAATTTGCTCCGGAATTAGATGTATATATTCATCATGGCTCAAAGAGAACCGGAAGAAGTACAGAACTGATAAAACATGATGTGGTTGTTATTTCATATAACACGTCTATCAGTGATATGTCGATGCTCAAAATGGTTGAGTGGAAATGTGTGGTACTTGATGAAGCGCAAAATATTAAGAACCCATATAGCGAAAGGGCAAAGGCTGTAAAGTCACTTAATAGGACCAGGAGCGTAGCTGTGACTGGTACACCTTTCGAAAACCATATTACAGACATTTGGTCTCTTGCTGATTATGTAGTACCGGGATTATTGGGAACCCTTTCGACTTTTCAGCAAAATGTTTCGGATGATGTGCTTGGAGCAGAGAAAATTGAACCAATCTTATCGCCGGTTATGATAAGAAGGTTGGTAAAGGATGTGGCAAATGATTTGCCGGAAAAAGTCGTTATTCCTCAACCTATTGAAATGTCTGAGGAGGAGCGATTAAGGTATGAGGAATATAGATCGGAAGCAATAAACTCTGCTAATAGTGGAACGGCGTTATCTATAGCGCTTCTTCAAAAGCTTAGGATGTATTGTACCCATCCGGCAATTTGTGAAGAGGATACGTGTAAAGATCCTTCTGAAAACTCTATAAAGTATCAACGCTTTTGTGAGATTGTGGAGGAGATTGTTAATAGTAATGAAAAGGTTATAGTATTTACTTCTTACAAGAAAATGTTTGAACTGTTAAGACAGGATGTTCCAGGGAGGTTTGGCATTAAATTAGATTTTATTAATGGCGATACACCTGTTGAAGAAAGACAGAAGATTGTTGATTGGTTTAATTCTTATGAAGGCCCCGCAATGCTGGCCCTCAACCCGAAGGCGGCTGGTGTGGGACTGAATATTACAGGAGCGAATCACGTAATTCATTATAATCTTGAGTGGAACCCCGCGCTTGAGGATCAGGCTTCGGCTAGAGCATATAGGCGTGGGCAGGAAAAAACGGTATTCATCTATAGATTGTTTTATGCAGACACAGTGGAACAAGTGGTTAATGACCGAATAGAAAGAAAACGAGAAATAGCATCTACTGCGGTTGTGGGAAATGATGGGAGTAGCATGGATAAAAATGATATTTTGAAGGCGTTAGGAATAGCTGATATTTAATCACAGAAAGGAACGAGAACCATGATTTCGACGAAAAAAAAGCAGGACGATTTTAATGAATTTGAACTTCCACCTGATCCTGAGCGTGTTATGGAAGGACTTAGAGATACAGGATATAACTTTAATACAGCAATTGCAGATATTATTGATAACTCTATTGCGGCTGATGCAACACGGGTCGATATTTCGGTGGATCTTAATCCAAGAGATGAAGTTACCGTGTATATTGCGGACAATGGAACCGGAATGGATGAGGCTGGTTTGAAGAATGCTATGAGATACGGATCCAAACAGCGTGAAGATCCAAGTAGCCTTGGTAAATTTGGGCTCGGTCTTAAGACTGGTTCGACTGCGTTTTGCCGGTGCTTGTCTGTTATTTCTCGTGGTCAGGACGATGATACAGTTCGTAAGGTTCAATGGGATTTGGATTATATTGCGAAAACAAATGCCTGGAACTTAAAAATGTTACCTGCTTCAGAGGATGAGGTAGACATTTTAGATGGTACTGCCGGAGCCGGAAGTGGTACGGTTGTAATCTGGGAAAAGATAGACCGTCTCCTCAAGACATACAATAACACGAGTAGTGCGAGAAAAGCACTAAAGAGAACTGTGGACGCTTTGGAATTCCATATTTCGATGGTATATCAGAGATTCCTGGATCCTGAGGATGAGAGAGAAAAAAATATCAGCATTACTCTTAATGGGACTCCGGTACAGGCATGGGATCCATTCTGTCTTAAAGAGGCTGATACAGAGAAGCTTGCTGAGGAAACTGTTGATGTTGAAATGCCGGATGGTAAAGTATCAACATTTGTAATACGTGCATATATGCTTCCCAGAAGGGAAAACTTTTCGACTGCTGCTGTTAGAGATAGGGCTAGATTAAGTAATGATATGCAGGGGTTCTATATTTACAGAGAGAACAGGTTAATTCATTCAAATGACTGGTTAAACATGTTCTCGAGAGAACCTCATTTTTCATTACTTAGAGTGGAGTTTTCTTTTGATCATACGCTGGATGAAGTTTTTAATGTTGATATTAAAAAGTCACGAATACTACTCAATGAAGAGATTTTTGCTTACATTCGAGATTCAATTATGCCAGCTCCAAGACGAGCTGCTGAAGAACGTTACAGAAAGGGAACCAGTAAGGATGTAGCTAAGAAAGCAAGGGATGCTCACGAGGCTTCAAACAAGAACATAGAAGAAAAAGCTGCTGCGGTAGAAGAATCAAAGGTTACTGTGACGGGAAAAGACGAGGTTCAGGTTGAAAACCAGCACGGAACATTTACTCATAAGATAACAATACGTTCTGCTGCGAAAGCTGGTCAGTACAGAGTTATTCCTGTAAATACGCTTGATGATGGACAGTTATGGAATCCATGTATTGTAGACGGAAAACATGCTGTTGAATTGAATCAAAGTCATCCATACTATCAGAAAATATATTATCCGATACTGGAACAGAACGTTATGGTTACCGGAATGGATGCTTTGCTTTGGGCGCTCGCCGAAGCGGAGCTATCCACCTTTAATTCTGAAACGAAGGAGCAGTACGAGGATATGAGAATACATGTATCTCGTTGCTTAAAGAAGTTGATAGCAGATTTGCCGGATCCCGAGCCGGAGGATGATGAAGAATAATGGATAATAATTCAGCGAGTAGAGTAAAAAAACAGCTTGAAGATGCATATGATATTCCATTTGATGTGAATGGTGGTCTTCACTTCAAAGATGCCTGGTATAAGATTAAGCCTCTTAATAATGATGAGGAATTGTTTGATATAGAGGTTAAATATAAAAACCAATTACGAATTATCATTGAAGTTACACCACAAAGGTATGCTGCTTTTTCAATAAGAGATATGTCAGCAGCAAGTGATGAGAAAAAAAGAATATTTGCAGAGTATGCCAGACAGTTAGCACAATTAAAAGCTAAGACAGAGTTTTACATAAACGATAGTGCTTGTAATCCGGTAGAGCCTGGATCGTGGCCAAAGGAATGGGAGAATTACAGATTAAGAGTTTCAAGAAGCCCTATAGTGCCTGAAGATGAAGCTTTCGATGAAGTGGAAATAACTACTACATGGGCTGCGATAGTAACTGGTATGTTTTTGTCCTTATTAAACATTACTCAAACGGAAGAAAAAGAATTATGGGAGGGTGGTGTTAAGAGGATCGAGATTAACCGTTATGAAAGGAACCCTATAAATAGAGAGTTGTGCTTGGCAGCTAATGGGTATAAATGCAAAATATGTGGATTTGATTTTGAAAAAAAATATGGAACGCTAGGGCATCATTTTATCCACGTTCATCACATTACACCGGTCTCAAAAATGTCGGATGCTTATGTGATTGATCCGGTTAAAGACTTAATCCCGGTATGCCCTAATTGTCATGCCATGTTGCACCAATCAGATCCGCCGCTTATGCCGGAAGAGTTAAAAGAAATCATAAGCAATAATAATGAAGAGGCTTAATGCAAATAGGAGGAAATGACATGGTCGTTTCAGACATGATAAAGAATAAAAGATGTGATTTGGGGATGTCTATTAAGGAGTTCTCTGATGCACTCTGTTTAGGAGCTGACGGAGAAAAAAAGCTTCGTGAATGGGAAGCAGGAAAAAGTGTACCTGATGAAAAAACTGAAAAAAGGATTAAGAGATTCGCAAAAAAACCTCTGTTTGTTGATGTTCCCGAGACTCCGGAATTCAAATTTATCGATCTATTTGCAGGTATAGGGGGGATCAGAATACCTTTTCAGGAAATGAATGGGCAGTGTGTCTTCTCTTCCGAGTGGGATAAATTTTCTCAAAAGACATACCGTATGAATTTTGGAGATACACCTGCTGGGGATATAACTAAAATACAATCAGAGGACATTCCGGAATTTGATATTCTTTTGGGGGGATTTCCTTGTCAGCCATTTTCTCAGGCTGGTCTGCATAAAGGCTTCTCGGATACTCGTGGCACTTTGTTTTTTGAAATTGAAAGAATTATTAGTGAAAAAAGACCCAAGGCTTTTTTGCTTGAGAATGTTAAACAGTTGAAAGGACATGATAAAGGAAGAACTTTTTCTGTTATTATGCAACATCTGCATGACTTAAACTATTATGCAGAGGCAAAAGTGTTACGTGCTGCTGATTTTGGTGTTCCGCAGATTAGAGAGAGAATTTATATTGTAGGATTGGATAGAGAATATTATCAGATTCCTGAAGGATATTCTTTTCCCTTCCCGGAACCGACTGGAAAGAAGACCAGAGTAGGAGACATTCTGGAAAAAGAAGTAGATGAGAAATATACAATTAGCGATAAGCTTTGGGAAGGCCATCAAAGGAGAAAAGTAGATAATAAAAAGAATGGGAAAGGGTTTGGATTTTCGCTGTTCAATGCTGATTCGCCATATACCAGTACAATTAGTGCCAGATATTATAAAGATGGTTCAGAGGCGTTGATTGAACAACCAGGGAAGAATCCTAGAAAATTGACACCAAGGGAATGTGCTAGGTTACAGGGGTTTCCCGATGGATATATTATTCCAGTGTCCGATGCACAGGCATATAAGCAATTTGGAAATTCTGTCGCAGTTCCCGTGATAAGGGCTATTGGTCAACAGCTGCGTGCAGAGATGAATGATTTGGAGCATCAGGATGAGTGATCGGCTATCTGTTGAAAAAAGAAGCTGGAACATGAGCAGAATTCGTGGGAAGGACACGAAAATCGAAGTGGCTGTCAGACAGTACCTTTTTGCCGAGGGTTACAGATTTAGAAAGAATGATAAGAGACTTCCCGGAAAACCTGATGTGGTTCTGCCCAAGTATAAGACAGTTATATTTGTAAATGGCTGCTTCTGGCATATGCATGAAGGGTGTAAAAATGCTACTATTCCAAAGACCAGGACTGATTTTTGGTTAGAAAAGTTAGGTCATAATGTTTCAAATGATCAAAAGAATCAAGAACTACTTCGCTCGATGAGGTGGAATGTTATGGTTCTTTGGGAATGCGAGTTGGAAAAAGACTTTGAAGGGACAATGAGCAAGGCTATCGAACAGCTTGGGAGGGATACAATTGCAAAAGATAAGTAGTTCTGAATTTCAAAAATGGTGCGATAAAAGCCTTGAGTTAAATAATTCTGTGGAAGATGAGGTTGTGTTGGTAAAAGCTTTGAAACAGATCGGGTACAAGGTTGATTCGATTTATGACGTTAAAGACTGCGCTGAACTTCGCCAATTTTTATCGGATTTGATCGTGAAACGACACACATGCGGAATTGAAACCAGCACAAAATATATTAGTGCCGTTTTTAGACTTTTAGCGTATGTCGAATTTTTTGAAACAAGAAAAAACGAGGAAAAAGCAGGCCCCAGTATTGCGAATAGAAATAAGACGATAGATTCCTTAACAGTTGCTTATTATCTTTCTAGAGTTAATGAAAAAGCTTTGAGTGAACTTGGCTTTTCTAAGCATACTGAGGCTTTTGAAAAACTTGGAAAACTCCTAGGACAAAAGAAAGCAACGATCAAAAATATGAGAGATGAATTTGATCCATACTTTGATAACGGAAGAAAGGGATGGTATCAAAGAGAACTTCGAGGAACGCGAAAAGAAGTATTCGACAAGTATGCTGGGGTTTCGGATGCAGAACTCACAGAAGTGGTTAAGGGAATAATTGCAGGTTATTCAGGAGCTGCAAAGTCATCTCAAGAACCTCCGCGCACGCGCATCAAAATAGGCAGTAACCATATGAAAGAAATAAGATCAAAAAAATGAACGAGAAGTCTGAGACTATTCCGACAAGCAATTGGGTATCCGGAAATCATTAAATGGAGGAAATTATGCAGGATATATTATTTGGATTAATAGAGAAATTTAAGAAAAACAGCAAGTTAAGTATGGCGGATAAGGATATATACGAGCAGGAGCTTTCTAAGCTTATTGGACAAGGCGATTATAACGAAGATATAGAAAAAATATTATGTGAGGGACCTATTGAATCTTCGATGATTGTTCTAGCTAAATATTTGGCGCATGTTGATACAGTGATTGGAAATAGATTCCTAAAAAAATTTATATACAGTAAGCGAATTAAAGAAAATAAGGGCGGAACATCGGGAATGAGAATCATCCCACTTTGCGCATATTACATGGATGAAAAGTTGGTGCAGGATGAGATAACAGAGAAGTTGTTTAGAAATGCCGTTATATGTTCTTACAAAAATGATAGGACGGGCATGAATAAAAAAGCAGTGGACGAAATTAGAAAAACGCTGGTTCCTAGAATTCTAGATGAAAAGAAAGGTATATCCCTCGAATTTGTCAATAAAGATGATATGTGGATTAGCATAAGAAATTTATTCTTGGAAGCTATGATCCAAGGAGAAAAAGCTAATTATGCCGATGCAGAAAAGGTCTATAAATGGCTGCTTCTGGCTGGCAAAGATATGGGCCAGTATACAGAAGATTTTCTTATGCAGAAGGTATTAAAGAATGAAGCAGAGATAAATGAAAAAAAAGCTACTGAATCTGAAAGAAATCTGAATAATGCTAATGAAAATAAGAAAGAGACTGAGTTAGACAAGAAAGCCAATGGAAATAAGGATCTTCAAAATATTGTTGGAGCTATAGGTACAGTCGTACTTGCTGAAACAAAAGAGCTGGCTAGAATTCGCGAAAATCAGAATGAATTGATGAGAAAAGTAGATTTACTATCTAACAAGTTAGTAAATGCAGAAATAAAAGAACAGCAGCAGAGCGAAACTATTAAAGAACTAGCAGCAGAAAAGAAAGATCTTCAAATTGAAAATGCAGAGTACATAGAGAAAATTGAAGAACTGGAAAAAGATATAAAAGCGCTTCAGCAGGAAGTATCAGATCAGCGTCAGTTTACAGATACTGTTAGTAGAAATAGAGAGAAGCAGTCTGAAGAGTTTTTAAACAAATTAGCATCTAAGCTCAAAGTTGATTATAGAGATTATTGCGATGCAAAGAACTTGGAAATGTCAATTGATCTAGGAGAGAATATGAGAGAACAGCTGGGAACGGTTTTTTCGATTCTGGCAAAAAATGGAATTAATTTAGGATAAGGGGAGGCAAAATGTGGCTAATCAATTAAAGTATAGATTTGGCATAGATTTTGGTACAACTAATAGTGCTACCGTAGGATATGCCTTTATGGGAGATAACTTTGAAAAGATATTTTATGGAGATGATGAACAACGTCCTATACCTTCAGTAGTAGCAATCAATAAAACTACTGGAGAAGTATATACGGGAAGAAATGCTTGGGAACGTCGTCAAGAATTATCACAAGAATGTGAGTTTATAACATCGGTTAAAAGCTTACTTAATGGAGAATGGTCTAAGGAAATTGCAGGATCTAAATGGACAGCTATAGATGTGGCTGCTGAAGTTTTCAAAGGGCTACAAGAGAATGTATACGAGAGAACAGGAATTGCAATGGATGAAGCCGTTGTTGCAATTCCTGTTGGCTTGACTGCATCTAAAAGAAGGGCAATAAGAAAAGCTGCAGCTTTAGCTGGACTGAAAATAAAATCCTTTGTAAGTGAGCCAACAGCAGCATTTTTTGCTAATTATGCTGATATAAGAAACGATAATACAGTAGCTGTTTTTGATTGGGGTGGGGGTACATTAGATGTTTCTGTTTTAAAGCATTATGAGGGCAAAATCTTGGAACTTGCTACTGGAGGACTGCCAGAGGCAGGAGATATTATTGATTTAAAAATTGCTGAAAAAGTACATGCAAGAATAGCTAGAAAAAAGAAATTAAATATTTCTTTTGAGGATATGCCTGCAGTTAATAGAGATATGATGCTTGTTCGTGCTGAGAGAGCTAAAAGAGCAATGTATGATGATGACACGACCACAATCTCTATCAATAATTATGGAGAATTTGGAGCGGTTAGAGAAACATTAGATTATGACTGGTTTTCAGAGATTATAGATTCAAATGTTGATAGGGCGATAGAATGCTTTGACAGAGTAGTGGCTGAATCGGGTGTTGGTATTAACAATATTGATCGAATAATAATGGTTGGAGGAAGTAGCAACTTAAGACCGTTAATAGAAAAATTAGATGCTAGATATGGAGAAAAACTGTATTTCCCAGAGGAAACTATGTGGAATGTGGGATTAGGCGCGGCAATGCTGTCTGCCACACCTGGGAGTTATTATTCTAATCAGAAAATTGGCGTAAAGTTAAGCGATAATACACTTTTCCCGTTGCTTAAAGAAAATGAAAAAATAACGGATTGGTCTGTTAAACATCATTTTGGAATTGTAGACACAAATCAAGAAGCTCGTTTTATATTTGGGGGAAGTAAAGATTTGGATGACGATGATACTAAATATGTAACTTTACAAGTTCCTGCATATGTTTTTTTACAGGAACAAATAGTACTTGAAGCAAATGTTGACGAGGATTTAGTCTTCAATGTAATAGCATCAAGTTCAATGAGAACGGATGATTATAAACGTATTTGGAAGTACGAACGATTGAAATGCTACTATCAATTGCCGAAAGAGGGTGGAGTATTTGTCTAATGAAAAAAGCACATTAGAATATTTAAGTAACATTCAGTGGATAGATGATAGCAAGCTAAATGATACGGCGTATATGAAGCATGTGCATGATCCTTTTTCCCTAGAGAGGATGATGCAAAAAATAAATGACTGTAGAATTGAATATCATATGACGAGTCTTCAAGAGCATGAAATGAAGGCTGCTGCTGGACATTGTGCTTTTGCCTTTAAGAATGATTATCCATGGGGAACAATCGAACTTGACGGATATAAAAAGGTTGTATGCAAATGTATAAATACGGAATGCCAATTATTTAATCAGTGTAGAAAGGGGCTTTCTGCATTTGATGAGAAGGAACTTCTTTTAAAAGATATAGGTGAACGTCCAAGTAGATTTGAAGAAGATGAACTAAAGGCTTTCTTTGAAATAGGTGATGAATTTAAGGAATCTTTAACTGGAAGAAAAACTAGTGTTGCATCTGCATCTGAAGATGAACCAGTGCATATAAAGGAATTTGATGATATTCGCATTGAACCAACAATTGTCAAATTTAAGCCGGAAAAAGTAGACAATAATCAAATTGACATTAGAAAAGGCTCATCATCTGGAAAAACAGACTTTGTCAACTGGTTAAAAGCAGATGGTTTTTTGGATAAAGCCATTAAGAAATATGTGGATGCATTAAGCATACTAGATGAGTTTGTTGATAAGAAGGAATATTTGTCATTTTTTGAGATAGACAATACTTCATATTTGGATCGTTTTTTAGAAGAAATTTCAGAAAAGTTACATACTACAGCTGCTCGTTCTGCTACTAAATACTTTAGAAAATATGTATTGGATTTAGAAAAGAATACATATTTAAAAGAAACTAAAGATATGGAAGAAACGGCTACGGGTGATGCATCGGTAGAAAAAGAATTTGATTCAACAATATATAAAGGTAAGTCTTTGGACTTCCAGAAAGACGATTCAGAAAAGGAAGAGAAAACATCTGACGCTGATATATTAGATGATTTTTATGGATGGTTAATATCTAACTCATATACTGAATCGGCCTCAAAAGGATATGTAAATGCTATAAGGACTGCAAATACATTTGCTTTAAAGAAGGAAATCTGGGATAAAGAAATAACTGATGATACCGTTGTTGATGATGGTAACGCTAAAATTGAACTGATGATAATAGAGTTCGAAAGCAGTAATTATTATAAAAGTTCAATGTCTAATTATATTGTAGCCTTAAGAGCATTTGCTAAATACGTAAATGAACGTAGTGTAGTAACTGATGTTGAAATTGAAACAGATGATGAAGAAAATATATCTGATATAGATAATATTAGTAGAGTAGATGATAATGCCACAGCGCAAGGTTTTGGAAAGTTTGTAACTGTCGAACAAGATATGGTTATTGAAGCCGCAGCAGATGAAAGAATTGTGGTTAATGCAGGACCAGGAACAGGAAAGACTTATACATTGATAGAAAAATTGATTTATTTAGTCAATGAATGCGAAGTTGATCCAGAAGAAATTGTTGTATTGTGCTTCTCTAGGGCAGCTGTTGAAGTAATCGAAAATAGGTTGAAGAAAGCTGCTGATGACGGAAAAATAGGAATGAATTGGCATTCTATTGAAATTAGAACGTTTGACTCATTTGCAACTCGTTTACTGGCTTATGTTGAAGAATATGAGAAAAAACTATTATATGACGGTTTTATGCTCGAAGCATTAGATTACGATGCAAGAATTAATACAGTTACAGATGTTCTTTCTAAGGATAGAAGCTTGATAGAACAGTGCTCGCATTTAATTGTAGATGAAGTTCAGGATTTGGTAGCATCAAGGGCAAGATTTGTCATCCAGTTAATCGATTCATTACCTGAAACTAGCGGATATACTTTATTAGGTGATGCTTGCCAATCTATTTATGATTATCAGTGTGGTTCTGGAGAACTAAGCTCTACAGATTTTTATAATTGGATATTCTCAAAGCAATCAAGTGCCAAATTATTTAAGTTTGATATTAATTATCGTCAAACATCTGAACTTGAAGAACTAGGTGAAAAATATCGTCATGAAATATTAGAAGGAAACGAATCATCAAGAATTGAAGCAGCAAATGCAATTTTTCAGCAAGTTGAAGCCTTGGACGATATTGATTTAAAAGCGACGAGTTTTGAAGAATTAAAAAAATCTATAGGTGATGGCTCGATAGGAATATTAACAAGAACTAATGGTCAAGCGCTAAAGATATCAACGTGGTTTAGAAATGCTGATATTCCCCATAAAGTACAAAAGAGAAATGCAGATAGTGCACTAAATATATGGATTGCAGATTTATTTATTGATTATGAGAATGACACAATTGATAAAGAAAATTTTATTTCTATGTTTGAGCAGAATGGTGGATATGGACTTGATGCAAATGAAACTTGGTTAGCAATTGAAAAAAGTTTGCCGGAGGCTAAGGCAAGATATCGAATTGAGGAAATATTGCATGGAATAGTAAACAACGGAAAAGATAGGGCTTTCTACACAACACAAGACAACGATACAATTATTATTAGCAATATTCATCGGTCGAAAGGACGAGAGTATGAAAACGTAGTTCTTTTGGATGATACATTGTTTACCAGCACCGAAGATGAGAAGAGCTTAGAGGAACATAAAGTTAGTTACGTTGCGGTCACTAGAGCAAAGAATAAATTATGTAGGACAAATATAAGCAAACAGTACATAAAGACGGATAAAGAAGGCGAAGGTAGAGCCTACGCAACGCGAAGAAACTTTCAGAAGAAAAAGGAATATTTGACACATATTGAAATCGGTAGAGGAAACGATATTGATACTATTTCATTTTCTGAAAGCGAAAAAATTCAAGAATTGTTTAAAAATCCATTGATGATACTCGGTGAAAGAGCTGTGCTTGTCAAAAATGCAAAAGAATCCGAAGCAAAAGGATATGTTTCTTATGACGTTTTTTTGGAAGATGATATGAGCTTTGGTAGAATTGCGCAAACCAGCAAGCAATTTTATTTGAGCTTAAAAAGAATTCTGAAAAAGATTCATAATTTATCTGTGTATACGGATGTATATCCGAATTTATATCCAAATCGGATAAGCGATATATATGTGGATGATATGTACACTGTAATTACACAGAATGCTGTAGGCTTAAGTAGTATTAAAGAATACGGAAAATATAAGGTCTTACGCGGGATTACGCTGGTGGGATTTGGTCAAATTGAAAGGGATACATATTAAAGGTGAACTATGTCTGGTGAAAATAAATACAAAGGATTTTATGAAGCTAGAAATATAATTAAAGATTTGACTCAGAAAGATCTTGTGGGGCCAGTATTAGATGACGAGGTATTGGTTGAATGGCCTGCTCAGTATTATGCGATGGGAAAATTATACCCTCTTTCTGAAGAACAGGAAATAATTGATATGTCCAGAAGCACCGCTATTGAGTCAGACTTAGAGACATATGATGCGTCTTTAGCTTCTACTAATATGCGAAACCCCAGTTCGATGGGAATTACGTGTACATTAAAAAAAGACGTTTCTAGAATTAACGTGAAGCTTGATTTTGGAACATATCGTTCCCTTGATAAGAAAGGAATAGAGGATGAAAAAATCGATGTAGAACGATGGAAAGAAGATATTAAGGACGATACAGTATTCTGGGTTAGAGAAGGTCATTCTTTTACGGTTGAGCTAAAGCTAGATAGTCTCCAGGAAATTGAAGTAATTCCGAACGTTATATTAAGAGGATATGTTCATAAGGAATGTAGAGATGGAGAAAAAATAGTTACGATTGTTTTAATTAATAATCAAAAAGCAGGTAATGATCGCGTTGAGTCCAATTCGAAGATGATTTTTCAACCACACATTTCTATTTATGGCGAGAACCATTCGAAAGTATTTACAAATACGATTCGTCAGGTAGAAATGAAAGAAGATTTTGAATTGCTTGAAATGGATATGCTTTATAGTGATTATAAGTGCTATGGGCAAGGCCATGGATGCTCAGTAATGTGGAGCAATACAGAAGGGGATGAAATTGCAGAACCTGATACTGTAGAATCTACTTTTTTACCTGAATATAATTTAAAACAAATGAAGGCTGCACAAATTAACGACATTCCAGTCCTTAGTATGAATTATATAATTACTGCAAATAAAAATGACGTTTTGAAAGAACTATTTAATTTTGCAAATAGATATAAAGCATGGATTGAAGAACAGGAACAAAGAGTTCCAAATGTTGAAGAAAGACTAAGAGAGTGCGCTGAGGTTCATATAGATAAGTGCAATTTTGCATATGGCAGAATTATAAAATCAATTAATATTTTAAAAGATAGTGCAGTAAATGAAGGCATAGAGTGGAAGGCCTTTGTGTATGCAAATGAAGCCATGCTCATGCAAAGAATTCAAACTATGAAAAAGCAGAAACGTAATGTAAATATAGATGAGATTACGTGGTATCCATTTCAGTTGGCTTTCTTTTTGCAAGAGCTGACATCAATAGCGGAACCTAATAGTGATGATAGAAAATTAGTAGATTTACTCTGGTTTCCAACAGGTGGAGGAAAAACTGAAGCATATTTGGGTATAGCTGCATATACAATCTTCTTTAGAAGAATGAAGTATGGAAGAGTAGGAGAAGGCGTATCTGTAATAATGAGATACACACTTCGCCTATTAACTATTCAGCAATTTGAAAGAGCAAGTATGCTCATTTGTGCGTGTGAACTGTTAAGACGTAAGTATAATATCTCAGAATTTCCAATAGAAATTGGCTTGTGGGTTGGAAATGAATTAACGCCAAAAGATGTTGAAACTGCAGAGAAGAATTTAAAGAAAATACGAGTTGGAGCAAAACTGGCTGCTGATGAGGCTGATCCTTGCCAGATAAAAATATGTCCTTGGTGCGGAACAGAGTTCACAGTTGATAATTATACAGCGAATAAAGCTGCCGGAAGAATGAACATTAAATGTAATAATCCTGATTGTGAATGCAACCGTTGGGAAAGTCTTCCAATAAGGTTGACTGACCAAGAAATATATGAATTAACACCAGCGTTTTTAGTTGCCACTGTAGATAAATTTGCGCAGATAACATTAAAGAGCGAACCAGCAGCTATTTTTGGTGTGGGAGTTGGTCATAATCCTCCGGATTTAATAATTCAAGATGAGCTTCATTTGATATCTGGCCCGTTAGGAACCATGACAGGTATATATGAAGCCGCAATTACAAGAATATGTCAAAAGGGAGATGTGCCAGTAAAAATTGTAGCATCCACAGCTACAATTAGAAATGCGGAGCAGCAGATAAGAGCTTTGTACGGAAGAGAATTTACACAGTTTCCGCCACAGGGACTATCAACGGACAACTCGTTTTTTGCTATTAAATCTGATCCGGCCGATAGACCGGCTCGTTTGTATTTAGGGGTAATGGGAGTTGGCACTACTTTTACAACTACGCTAATTAGAATATATGCTATTTGGTTGTTTGCTTCTAGATATCTAATTGACTTGGGTTTTGAAGAGAAAGTAGTAGATAATTTTTGGACGCTTACTGGATATTTTAACAGTTTGAGAGAGTTGGGCGGGACAAGAACGCAGGTTGTTGATGATGTTCAAAGTCGTTACCAACATTTAAAAGATCGAAAATTTGCTCATTTGGTTCCTAAGTTTACAGGAAAAGATAAATATGAATTTTCAGAAGAATTAACAAGCCGAATGGGCAATGATAAAATCTCTGAAATTATTCAAAAAGGACTTAAAAAGGGATATACAAAAGAAGACAGTGAAGATGTATATGACTTCATATTAGCCTCAAATATGATATCTGTAGGTGTAGACGTAGGAAGACTTGGAACGATGGCAGTTGCGGGACAACCAAAGACAAATGCTGAGTATATTCAGGCGACAAGCCGTGTCGGAAGAGATAACCCAGGATTAGTATTTACAGTATACAATGCTTCAAGATCCAGAGATAGATCTCATTATGAACAATTCCTTAGATATCATTCAGCAATGTATAGATACGTTGAAGCGACAAGTCTTACTCCATTTTCAGATAGAGCAAGGGATAGAGGTCTACAGGCTCTTTTTGTGACATTATGTCGATACCTGATAGATAACTTGAGGGATAATGGCTCAGCTGCGAATTTTGATAAGGACAGTAGAGAAGTAATCGAAGTAGAGAAAATTATAAAAGAATATGTGGAAATTGTAGACGAAGCAGAAATTGATATGGTTTTACAGGAACTACAAGATATCGAGGACGAATGGACAGATAAACTTGGAGGCGAATTATATTACAAGAAGAAAAACAAAAATGAGTTATTAATGCCAGATATTGATGAAACATCACGCTTTAGAACAATGAACAGCATGCGAAGCGTTGAACAGCAGTCTGGAATATATCTTTTGTAGGAGACCAGCTATGAAATATGGATCTAAAGAAAGTAAATCAAATAAAAAGGTGATTGGTCAAATTAGACGTTCCCAGTTAATAACAACATTTGGACCTGGTGCAATTGCGGATATGCCGGATTATTCGGTAATAATGGCTTCTACTGACTATTGGGGGGATAGTAAGAAGCTTTATGAACCTAACTTACAAAGACTTCTTGGAATGAAATATTTCAAAGAGCCTAAAGCAACCGAAACCGACTTACCTGGGGGGGCACCAGATCTTCCGGCTTTTAGGTTTCCTATGACACACTTTTGTCCTAATTGCAATAAGTTAATGTCATATAAGTACTTTGGAGACTCAGAAGGGAAAAAGTGTACAGATTGTAATAAAACATTAGTGCCTTCTCGTTTTATTGCAGCTTGCGAAAATGGACATTTAGAAGATTTTCCATATAAATGGTGGGTTCACAATGGAAATCCGGAAAATTGTAAGGAACCTGATAAGTACGATAAATTGAAAATCCATTTTTTGAGTAATTCCGGCGGACTTGGAAGTATTGTTATTGAATGCACAGCATGTAACATTACACGAAGTATGGATGGTTGCATGGGTAAAAATGCGCTTAAAGGATATCATTGTAGAGGGAATCGACCATGGTTAGGTCTTAGAAAAGAGCACTATGATCCGGAATCTTGCAGTGAAGTAATGAGAACTTTACAGAGAGGCGCTTCTAACGTTTATTTCAGCCAAACACAAAGTGCTTTAACTATACCACCTTGGAGTAAAGCTATACAGAAGGAAATTGGAGATAAATGGACACAAATAAAAGACTTTATAAATAATAAACCGTCTGATGAAGTTTTAGATATGTTTATCAAAGCTATATTTACAGAGTCTATCGAAAAGGGAAATTATACACTTGAAGATTATAAAAGTGAAATAAAAAGACGAATGCCTGGAGAAGATGGCGAAGAAGAGTATAGCGAATATAAGCTTTTTGAGGAGGAATATAAAGCTCTTTGTAAGGAATATGATAGTGGTGATTCAAAGGATCAATTTAGAACAGTAGAAGCTGATGTGGCTGCAAATTTTGAAGAGTATATAAGTAGTGTAATGCTTGTAAAAAGACTTAGAGAAGTACTGGCTCTAAAAGGATTTAGAAGAATTAAACCTGAAGCAGACGAAAATGGTAAATACGTTATGCTTAGTTCTGCACCAACAGATTGGTTACCTGCCATTGAAATGTTAGGCGAAGGTATCTTTATTAGGTTTAATGAAGATAAGGTTAAAGAATGGGAGAACAAAGTTGGAAATCGCTATGATGCTATGAAACAAAACCTTGGAAATGAAAACATAGACCATGGCAAGTTTTCGTCTAGATATGTGCTGTTACACACGTTTTCTCATTTATTGATAAGGCAACTTACAGCTCAATGTGGTTATTCTGGGTCAGCGCTAAAAGAAAGAATATATAGCACATATCCGGATTCATCTGTTGATATGGCTGGAGTTCTTATATATACTTCATCATCTGATTCTGATGGCAGTTTAGGTGGCTTAGTAAGACAGGGTGAAACAGAAGAACTTAATAATACAATATTGAATTTGTTACAAGAAGCAACATGGTGTTCTTCTGATCCATTATGTATTGAATCGATGAATCAGGGATATAATTCATTAAATTATGCTGCATGCCATGCTTGTACTCTGCTACCGGAAACAAGCTGTGAAGCTCGGAATTGTTTATTAGATCGTGTAGCAGTAGTAGGCAAAATTGATGACAGATTATTAGGATATTTTGGATCTTTACTGGAGGAATAATATGGCAAAAATGATACCACCAACCATTGACCCAGAGGTGAAAAGTCCAGCAGAACGGACAATTTATAAATGGCTGGAAAACCTTGAATGGAAGAATTGCGTTGTATTACACTCACTTGGAATAGCACAGCATTCCAATAATGTTTTTGGTGAAGTGGATTTTGTTATTGTTTCAAATGAGGGAATCCTTTGTATTGAGGTTAAGGGCGGACAAGTATATCGAAAAGATGGAATTTGGTACTTTAAAAATAGATATGGCCAAGAAAATACAAAACATGTAGGACCATTTGAACAAGCTCAAGGGAATATGCATTCTTTAAGAAAACATATGCAACTTCGTTTAGATAAAAATGATCCACTTGTTAAATGTCAGTATGCATGTTGTGTAATGACTCCCGATTGTACAATAAAAGACAATGCTGTTGATATAATACCAGAGGTGCTTTTTGATAGTGAAAGTGATTCTAAAAATCTTGGTGTATTTTTTGATAGCTCAATTGAATATTGGAGGAATCAATGCTTAACAAAACATGGATTTGAGGGTGGTAAATTATCTAATGATGATATTAAAAGGGCCATCGATATTTTAAGAAGCGATTTTAAATTTGTTCCATCGTTATCAGTAATTCTTGATAGAACAGATGCGCAGTTGCTTACAGTAACTGATGAGCAGTATATGATAATGCAAGGTTTTGATGATAATGAGCGTTTGCTAATTGCTGGAGCAGCCGGTACTGGAAAGACATTACTGGCATTAGAACAGTGTAGACGTCTTTCTGCTGCAGGAAAAAAGGTACTATATTTATGTTATAACAAGCTTATAGCAACTTACATTGCAGAGTGCAGAGACAAAGAAAATGGAACGTATGATGTCTTTCATTTGCATAAGTTAATGATGGATGCATGTGGAATTTATGCTGATGAAGAAAGAAATAATGATTTCTTTGAGAACGAACTACCTGCTAAATATTTAGAAATGCATGAACAGGGCCTGTTGGAAGAAAAATACGATGCGGTGGTAATTGATGAGGGACAAGATTTAATGAACACATATTACTACCTATGTGTGAATTCACTTATAAAAGGCGGATTTAGCAATGGGTCTTGGGCAATATACTTCGATCCAAGCCAAAATATATTTAATGATAACCAAGAGTTTGAAGATATTTGGAAGCAATTGAAGGCGGATGCAGAGAATAACTACACTCTAACTAGAAATTGTAGAAATACGCGGCAAATTGCTGTGGCAAACAAAATGATTAGTAATATTCCGCAAGCAAAACAACTAAGAGCTGATGGCAGTGAAGTGGAGTATGTTAGTTATACATCAACATCCGATGAGGCGAAAAAGTTAATAAAAATTATAAGAAATCTTCGTTCGCAAGGGGTAACAGCAGATGAGATAGTAATTTTATCAGCTACAGAGAAAAATTCCTGCATTAGCAATATGGAAATTCCAAGTGATTTGGGACATATACGTATAAATCCTAAGACAAACCTTTTCAAAAAAAATACAACTGACTTCTTTACAATTCAATCATACAAGGGGTTGGAGTCAAAAGTAATAATATTAATTGATGTTGAGAATCTTAAAGATCAAAGAAGCCGATTGCTAAATTACGTTGCTATTTCGCGTGCACGTACGCTTCTATATGTAGTCTATAATGAAGAAATTGAAAATCAGCGTCAGGAGATGTTATTACAAGGTGCTCTAATGCAATAACATTTTTGCAAAACATTACGAGCATTACGCGAACATTACGACAATACGATAAATAAATGAGTTTTGTTGGGGTTACGGGGCGAAACCACTTGGTTACGTTTCGTAACCTTTTTTATTGCATTTAGATTACCGTCTGAATATAATCACCTTAATCAGAGTCGACACTGATTTTTTAGGAGCAGAGATTATGGATGGAACAGATAAGAAGCTTTTGGATTTGATTAAAGGAAATGCCCGGATGAGCTATCAGGAGATTGGTGATGCGCTGGGAATGTCCAGAGTTGCAGCTAAGAAAAGGGTTGATAAACTCAAGAAGGTAGGCATCATCCGAGGCTATAACACCTACATAAAAAGAGATGACGAGATCACAATGCTGATTGATATTATGACAACGCCTGAAGGATTTGAGAGAGTGCTTAGGTATGTTGCTACGAGAACAGCATATGTACGTCAGATCTTTACAACTCATAAGGAAAATCATATTCATATGGTTGCGGTATCTGATTCTCCCCAGAATCTCAAGTATTTGGTCAAGATGATCAACAAGGAAGGCGGAGATGATATAACAGAGATTCATGTTCGCCAGGTCCAGGAAGTCATCAAAGACGTCTATGGAGGAATCAATGAATATGGATCAAAATCAGAGTCGAACACTAACACAGATAGTTGAGGCACTTGCGGGAACAAGGCTTCATGAGAGAAAAGGCGGTAAGTTTTATTTCAATTTTTACCTGAATAATAAGGCTGGAGATACACCTATAGAGGCACTGGACCTTGGAGTAAGAGCTTATAACTCACTCAAAAGAGCCGGATATTCCACTATTGGAGAATTAGCCGAGGCAATAGCAGAAGGGACAGAGATTGCCAAGATCAGAAACTGCGGGGCCAAAAGCTGCAGAGAAATAATGGAAAAGCTCTTTTTATACCAGTACAATACACTTCCTCAAGAGAAAAGAGAGGGATACGTAAAAGAGGTAATTCTATTGAATGCTAGCAAGAACACCTGAAAACATGCGGGTTTAATCGGGGAGGATTATTGGACTTGAAATCTGGCAGAATAGGATTATCAGAAAGAGCAAAATCGTTTATCACTGTTTTAGCAAAATACCAATAGCTTTTTTACCAAAGCGAATATGTATTACAAAATGACTTGGCGGTAAGCTTATAACAGGATAAAACTCTTTTCATACGAAATGGAGGTTGTGAATTATGAAGAGAACATTATTAAGCATTTTAGTAGCAGTAATGATGATGATAACAGCTGTGGGAATGACATCAGTATCTGTAGAGGCAGCTGGCAAGAATAAAACAACTAGCAGTTATTCATCAAGTAAGAGCAAGAGTAGCTCAAAGAAGAAAACTACAAGCTCAAAGTCAAAGAGCAAGAGTTCAAGCAGTAAGAGCTCTTCAAAGTCAAAA
>JAEEGL016769794.1_pt1 | contig 22376 bp, 8 predicted proteins | sample 9134231 | NCBI WGS metagenome assembly JAEEGL01 (sample SAMN16246548, study PRJNA631951) | gut metagenome | biome: gut microbiome; feature: rumen; material: fiber-attached | host: Bos | place: Iran: Karaj | collected 2018-10
CTTTATTCTTTGTGGCATTTGCACTCCATACTAAGAAGATTTTTATATTTTTCTAAAGCTTCTTTTTCATTTTCTTTAAATGCTCTTAATCTGCTTGTAAGCTCGTCCCAATCTACCAAATGTCCGTCAAATTCCGGTCCGTCAACACAGGCAAACCTTATTTTTTTATCTACCGTTACTCTGCATGCTCCGCACATTCCTGTTCCGTCTACCATGATAGGATTTAACGATACAAGAGTTTTTAAATTGTATTCTTTTGTCATATTTGATACTGCTTTCATCATTGGAACAGGGCCTATTGCATAAACAACATTAACTTTTTCTCTTTTTATTACATCTGCCAAAACAGTGGTAACAAAACCTTTTATTCCGTAAGAACCGTCGTCTGTTGCTGTTAAAAGTTCGGTTGAATTTGCTTTAAGTTCATCTTGTAACAACAACAAATCTTTGTTCCTTGCACCTACTATTGTTATGACTTTGTTACCGGCATTTAATAGATCGCTTATTACCGGCAAAAGTTCTGCGGTTCCTACACCGCCTGCCATTGCAACAACAGTTCCGAAATTTTCAATTTCCGTAGGTTTTCCTAAAGGACCTACAATATCTTTTATAAAATCGCCTTCTTTAAATGTTCCGAGTTGCGTTGTAGATTTACCTGCTTCCTGAAATATTATTTTTATTGTTCCTTTTTGTAAATCTTTACCTGCAACCGTTAAAGGGAACCTTTCCCCTTTATCGTGAAGTCTTAAAACTATGAACTGACCTGCTTTAATATTTTTTGCAATATCCGGCGCTTCAATTTCAAAACTTTTAATTACAGACGATAAAACTTCTTTTTTTATGATTTTAAACATATTTTTCCCGTTTATATAAATTTCAAAAATTATATATATTTTATAAAAAATATTCAATAAAAAATCAGTAAATCATTTCACTTCCGTTTTTGTTTCTCATACCTTTTGAATAGGCATAAACAAAAGGGCAAAAGAATAATGCCAATGCAAGCCCGAATATAAGACCACCGCAAACCGCTATTGCCATAGGCTGGTTTGTTTTTGCACCTTCACCAAGCCCTATGGCTAAAGGAATAAGTCCTACTATTGTTGTTAATGTTGTCATTATAACCGGTCTTAAATGGTCTACCGTTGTCGATACTATCATTTGTTTTAAAGCTAAAATATCTTTATATTTTTCGGGATCGGCTAAATATTTTATATTGTATCTGTCCACCAATAAAATAGAAATATTAACAACGCTACCTACTAACATTATAAGACCTAACATTGATATTGAGTTTATTGATTGTCCTGTGATAAACAATGTAACCAATGAACCTATTAAACCTAACGGAACGGCAGTCATAACTATTATGGGTTGCAGTAACGATTCAAATTCCGAAGCAAGTATCATATAAATAATTATAACACCTAAAATAAGTGCAAAAGAAACTTGGCTTAATGCTTCCTTCATAGCTAACATTTCACCGGTAACAAAAGCGTTAACATCTTTATTTTGATAAGAGTCATCCAATAAAGATTGAAGTTCTCTGACGGCTTTTGTGAAATTACCTTTAACATTTGCCGTAAAAAGATATGTTCTTTCCCCTTCTATTCTCTTTATGGCAGGCAAAGTTTTTACAAAGGCCGACTGTGCAATCTGCTTTAATTGTATCGTCATTCCCCAAGATGAATATGCAGTCATTTCCAAAACCTTTTCCAGCGTATCCCTATCACTAAGTTGCATTCTTACTCTTATATCCATTTCGTCATCCGGAAGTTTTAATTTGGTTGCAACAAAACCTTTTATGGCTGCCAATGTCATGGCGGAAATATCCTGTGTTGATAAACCAAACAAAGAAGATCTTTCTCTGTCTATTGTCAATCTTAATTCCGGTATTTCATCCGAAGGATCTATCTTAATACCGTAAAATTGAGGCATATCTTCCATTTGTCCCTTCAATTTATTGGCATATTCTCTTAATTTTGATAATTCTTTTCCTTTCAACTCAACCGTAACACCGGAACTTCCACCCATGCCTGAACCGAACAATCCTTGTTGTGTAACAAATTCAACTTCCAAATCTTTAACATTCCATCTTTTGATCTCGTCGCTTAATCTGGCAACCATCTCATTTGTAGACATACCTTTAGGAGTAAGATTAACTATTATTCTTCCTTGATATACTCCTGTCGTTTCAACGGCAGCAGCACCCGTATCTTCACCGGTAGAACCTACCGTTGTAGAAACGTCCGTTACTTCGTCGTATTTTGATATTGCCTTTTCTATTCTTTTAACTACACTGTCCGTTATTTCAAGAGGAGTATCGGGATGTAAAGACACATTTAAAACAAATCTTCTTTCATCACTTTTTGCCATAAATTCTTTAGGTATTAAATATGCTGTTCCGATGCCTATTAAAGCATATAAAAGGATAAGGAAAAATACTTTAGCTGCTCTCCAATTTAAAACCTGTTTAAGTACCGGTGTAAAATATGTATCTATGGTTTCAAGTCCTGCTGTTACGGATATATTTTTTACGTTTGCCGTAAGTGCAAGCCTTGGAACAAGAAACATTGCCGAAAATACCGATGCTATCATTGCATAAGTTATCGTAAGTGCTAACTGTTTAAACAATTGTCCTATCATGCCGGCAACAAAAACAAAAGGAATAAATATTGCAACCGTCGTAAAAGTTGAACTAACAATAGGAGGCAACAAACTTGATGTAGCATTATAAATATTTTCTTTTTTAGGCAGATCTTTATTCCTGTTTAATGCCATCAATATATTTTCAATCGTAACATTACCGTTATCAACAACCATACCTATACCTATCGTTAATCCTCCCAAAGACATAGAGTTGATTGATATTCCCTGGAAATACATAATACTTAATGTTACACATAAGCTTATAGGAATTGCCGTATTGATAATTGCGGAGCCCACAAAACTTTTCATAAAGAAATACAACAAAATAAAAGTAAGTAAAATCCCTTGAATACCGGACTGATAAATTGCATTTAATGATTTTTTTATGAATATTGATTGATCATAAGTTACTTTTATTTCAATATCCGGAGGAAGTTTTTCTTGAAGATCTTTTAATTTACTCTTGACTAATTTAGACATATTAATTAAGTTCGCACCTGATTGAGGGAATATTCCTATTGAAACATTATCGACAGAATTATATCTTGATAGACCTTTTCTGTCTCTTAATGATTCTTTTACATCGGCAATATCTCTCATATAAACTATCTTGTCGCCTGTTTCACCCTGATAAGACTTGTCTCTTCTTGTTTGTCTCCTGCCTTGTTGCTGATCTTGTTTTCCGAAAGATAGATTTTCTATATCTTCCAAATTCTGGAATTCACCTACTGTTTTAACTATGTATTCATGTTTTTCTTCCTTAATCGTTCCTGCCGGATAAGTTATATTTGCAGTCTGCAGGGAGTTTATAACATCATTTATGGAGACCTGGTTTGCAAGAAGCCTTCCTTTATCTATTTCGACCAACACTTCTTTTTGCTCTCCACCTTTTAAATCTACCTTTGCAACACCTTCGAGTCTTTCAAGTTCATCTTTAACATTTTTCTTTATAACTCTTCTTAAATCCGCCATTCTTGTCAGAGATGTTTCCGGCGTTTTATAGTTTGCAGACAATATCATTGCTTCAACCTGCATAGGATTATATTTCAATACTATAGGATCAAGGGCATCTTTCGGAAGAGATTCTTTAATCAAATCTATTTTTTCTCTTACATCCATAGAAGCAAAATTCATATCCGTTCCCCATAAAAACTCACAGGAAACTATAGATACCCCTTCCTTGGATATAGATGAAACTCTCTTTATATTTTTTACCGTTCCCGCCGTTTCTTCTATAATCTTGCTTATTAACTTTTCTGATTCTTCCGGTCCTGCACCTTCATACTTTGTGACAATAGTTATTTGCGGATATTCCATTGCGGGAAATAATTCTTGAGGTATTCTTGTCCAAGAAATAACTCCCATCAAAATTATCGACAAAAATATCATTATTGTTGTTACAGGTCTGTCTACGGGAAGTCTTAATAAACTCATAATTTTTCTCTCTATATATTATTTTCTTTTAAATCTTTGTTTTTATCTATTTTCATAATAAAATTATATAAAAATAAAAGCCCTGTTGACCTAAAGAAATTATGAAGACTCTCTTTCGGTCTTTCCAAAACATAATATGCGGTAGGAATTATTAACATCGTAAGTAATGTTCCCGTAATTGTTCCGCAAAGAACCGTAAGTCCCAAAGATTTCCACATTGAAGCAGATTCGTCTCTGCTCAAAACCATAGGCAGAAGTCCTAAAGTTTTCATAAGCATAGTTATAAGTTCAGGTCTTAATCGTTCTTTACAACTTTCAAAAATAACTCTCATTAAATCAGTTCTTCCTACTCTTCTTGCATTTATTTTATCTACAATAATAATGGAACTATACACTATACAACCGAACAATATCATTATTCCTATCCATACGCCCAAACTTATAGGTTTTTTGAATATCCACAAAGAAAAAGCTACACCTATCATACTCAAAGGAAGAGAAAACATTATAAGTGCAGGCTGCATATAAGATTCGAAGATTGAAGCCAAAACAAAAAATATAAGTATAACCGTAAGGGCAACCGCAAGCATAAATTGACTTTTATTTTTTACCGTTTTTTCATAATCTCCGGATATGTTAAAAGAATAATCTTGCGGAAAAGCTACACCCTTTAATGCAGCTTTTATTTTCTCGGCCGCAGTGGTAAGACCTAATTTTGCTCTGTTTGCACTTATTTGAATAAATCTTCTCTTATTTTTTCTCCATATTTCCTGATTAGATTTTACTCTATCTAAATCCGTAACCTGCCCGACATAAACAACATCTTTTCTTGGTGTTACCACACCTATAAACGGAACTTCATCTACACTTTTTATACTGTTCGGATATAATCTACATATTGTTTCTATTTGTTTCCCCTCCGTTCTATACTGTGTTGCAATAAGACCTCTCAATTGACAATGCAAAGTATTACTTAAGAAATAAGTAGTAAGCCCGAACGCCGCAAGCCTGTTATAATCCACATTTAGAATAACCTCGGGCTCATCTTCTCTCATTCTTATCTTAACATCGGTTAATCCTTTTACCTGTTGTAATTTTCCTGAAGAAGAAAATGCAAGTTGTTTTAATGTATCATAATTCTGCCCGTAAAAATCCACATAAATTTCCTTTGAAGCCGCACTTTGAGAATCTTGAAAATATACAAATGCCGGAGAAAATTCTCCGAACCTTTTCCTGAACTCCTCTTTAAATTCTTCCGGTTTTTCATATACTGTTACTTCAACAAAAGTATGCAACTTTTCAACCTTAGAAGAAACTCTTTTTACCCAATCATGGTAAGACATAAGAGCCACTTCCATTTTTCTTACAACTTCATTTGAAATTTCTATTCTTGTTGCCGGAGGAAATTGCACACCTATACGAAAAGTATTTACACTTCCGGGATCCATAAATTCGGAATCTCTTGTTGTCATAATTCTAAAAGCTAAAATAAATAAAATTAACGTAAAAAACCATACCCATGTTTGCCTTCTGAAACAAAATTTCAGACACTTACCGTAATATTTTCTCACTTTCATGTACCATCTTTGGAAATCCAAATCGAATTTTTTTTGCCATTTATATATCTGAGGCGGAATAAAAAGCATGGTCGCAATAACGGAGGCAATTAATGCAAAAGTTATTGTAAGACCGAAAGGAACATACATCTGTCTTATTTCAGGTTCCAAAAACACTAACGGCAAAAATACAATAATGGTTGTTACCGTAGAAGCAAATATAGGTTGCCAAAGCTCTGCTATCCCTTTTGTAACTAATTCAAATTTATTAGCGAATGTTTTCCTATGATAATGAAAAGATATGTTTTCCAAAACAACAATTGAATTATCCATGACGTTTGCCATACCCATGGCAAGTCCGCTTAAAGTCATAATATTGAAAGTTTGATTTGTAAAATACATAAGTAATATGGACATAAACAAACTTAACGGCATTGTAGTTGCAACAATAAAAATATTTCTTACATTCCTCATAAACAAAAATAAAATTGCAGCAAGCAAAATTCCTCCGACAACTAAAGCTTCAACTAAAGAACTTATTGCTTTTGAAATATATTCTGCATCGTTTTTTACAACTGTTATCGTTATATCTTTATCTACGGTTTCTCTTAATTTATCTACAATTTTTAAAGTTTCGTTAGCAACCTTGATTGTATTTGCCGTTGACTCCTTTTGAACATAAACCGAAACAACCGGCTTTACATCTAACCTTGAAAAAGATGTAGGTTCATAATAAGAATCTCTTATTGTAGCTATATCTCCTATTCTTACAACAGAACCGGCCGGAGTTATTGCTATTGCCGTATTTTCTATTTCACTTATATTTTCATATTCACCGGTTGCCCTTATAATAAATTTTTGACCTGATTGAGTAATCTCACCTGCGGATATTGAAATGTTTGCTAAATTAATTTTCTGAACAACTTCAAGGATTGAAAGCCTGTACCCCAAAAGTTTTGCATTATCCATTTCTATTAAAAATTTTCTTTCTCTCCCGCCACCGAATTCAACATTGGCAACACCGGACACTCTTAAGATTTTTTCTTTTATTTCTTCTTCTGCTATTTCTCTTAACTGTTCTACGGTTTTTTCCGTAGAACTCAATGCAAGTATTATTATAGGAATATCGGATTGTTCAAATTTTGCAATAATAGGGTTTTCACTTTCCTTAGGAAGTAAATGTTTTATCATTGCAATTTTTTCTCTTATGTCTATAATAATAAAATCCGTATCAACATTATGATGAAATATCATCATAATATTAGATTCGGATTCCTTCGATGAAGAAACCATTTCTTTTAGACCGTTAAGTTCGGAAAAAACTTCTTCGAGAGGTTTTGTTACATATTTTTCAACTTCACTGGCGGCAACACCGCCTCTGAGTCTTGTAATAACACTTACCAAACCGGATTTAGCACTTGGATTTAATTCTACAGGCATCATAAACGTAGTGATAGTTGAAAATATCAATAAAGCTATAACAATCATTAGCGTTGTTATAGGCTTCTTTATTCCAAATGCTATCATTTATTATCCCTTAAAAATGCAACGTAGAATTACAAATTAGAAATATATAACAGTAATTTATAAGATGAATAATTGCTATTTCGGTGTATCTACTTTGTCTTCAATAGCTTCTAAAAATTTAACTTTCATACCATCCGAAAGCTGACCTTGTGTTTCGGTTACAATCATTTCGCCTATTTGAAGTCCGTTTAATATAACAGTTTTTTCCGTAAGTTTTTCACCTAATTGACAAGGCCTCATAAGTATTGTTCCTTCACCGGGTGTTCTATAATCGGGACTTACTACCGGAACCAAAAATGCATTATCATTTAAAGAAATTATACTGTCGTTAGGAACGAGTAAAACATTTTTCAATTCTTTCAATAAGATAACGCCTCTACCAAACATACCGGATCTTAACAAACCTTCTTCGTTTTCTACACTTACTTTGATTGTTGATGTTCTTGTTCTCTCTTTAACTGTAGGAGCAATTTCCTTCAATGTTCCCATAAAAGTTTTCCCTTGATAAGAATCACAATTAATGGTAACCGGCTGACCAACAGAAAGTTTATGAACATCTTTTTCCGGTATATCAACTTCAAAATTCGTTCCTTTATCACTTATAAATTTTACAATAACATCTTGTTGAGTTATGTATTCTCCCGGTTTAACTATAATTTCCGCAAGGATACCATCACTCGGTGCTAACATATTTGTTTTTGCTAAATTTGATTGAGACAATTCAAGTTCGGACAATGCTGCTTTTACTTTTGATTGCGCCGATTGAATTTCATATTTTGCCTCATAAAGTTTACTTTCCGATAGAGCTTTCATCCTGTAAAGTTCTTCATAAACTTTATATCTTTGCATAGCGGAATTATAAGCGGAAAGTTCACTTTTATACTTGCTTTTTGCATAATCGGCTTTAGTTAATGCATCTTTCGGATCTAAAGAACAAATAACTTCACCTTCTTTTATTTTTGAACCTTCTTTATAGTTGTAAGATGCAAGTTGGCCGTCCATTTCAAATCTCATATCATTTTCAATAGCACCTTTTATTGTTCCCATAACGGTGTATTTATCTACATAATCTTCAAGTTCGGCTTTTTTAACTTTTACACTTATCATTTCTTGCTTTTCTTCAACTTCCTTTTCCTTATTAAACCAAATAAAATAGACTATTAATCCTAAGCATATCGCAAGAATAATAGCAATAATCGAAAACAACCACTTTTTAAATCTCGGAGATTTGTTACTGTTAAATTGATTATATCTGTAACTGACTCCATCCATAAATCTGTAATAAAAATGCTTAAAATTAAACAATTTATTCCTCCAATATTATCTTAAAGACATCATCGTTAATTTTTCAAGTTCAACTACACTTGCATGGTTAGAAAACAATGCTTTTCTATAAGCTGCTATAGCTTCGGCATATTTCCATGCTTCTTCCATCAAACTAACAGTTTGAATTTCATATAATTCATTTCTTTTTCTCATAAGAGCCAATTTTCTTTCTTCTAACTTAAGCTCATTTGCGTAAGTTCTTGCATTGTTTAAAGAAATGATATATTCGTTATACGATTTTTCTGCAGCCAATCTGCTTTCTTTTAAAAGTTCTAAAAGTTCTGCATTTGTTTGTTTTAACGAAACGGAACTTTCTTTGGAATCTATAAAATACTGAAAATCATCCAAAAGCGCCAACTGGGCATCAAATGTTTTTGTTTCAATTCTCTTACTTGCATCAACTATTGTTGCCGGATCGGTATGATCCATTGCATAGGATGCAGCAAACGAGTTTCCCCATAAACTCCAAGAAAGTTTTCCGGCAACAGTCCATGATGTGGTAAGCTCCAAAGGTTGCGTAACATAAGCTTCACCCGCTTTTCCGTAAAAACCTTCCAAATAAAGTTTTGGATGAATTTTTGCACTATTAATTTTTATTTTTTGTTTTCCCATTTCCATTTGTAATCTGGCTGTTTGAACGTCTATGTTATTGGATTGAACTAAACTTACACAATCTTCCTTTGAAAAAGATATTTCAGACACGTCTTCAGGTAGTTCTTCGGCAACCGTCCCGGGAATTTCTTCCAATGTATTTACACCCACCGTTTCTATAAGTTTTTTTGTTGTAAAATCAAGGTTTATTCTTGAAGAACTTAAGAGATTTGCAACTTTATCCCTAAAACTTTTAGATTCCGACAAGTCAAGTTCCGATATGGCTTTAGCTTTATATTCAACTCTTGTTTTTTGAAACAGCGTTTCAACTTCTTCAAAAGCTTTACTCAATGCCAAATATTCACCTTTTAATGTTAAATATTCATAATATGCAAGCTTTACTTTTGCATACAGCTCTTCTCTTGTCTTTGTATAATTAAACTTTGCGGCATCCATCATCAATTTATTATATTTATAGTTTGCTCTTGAACCACCACCTTCATAAATTGGTTGTGTTGCCCTAACACCATAATTTTCTGACGTATATTCCTCTTTATCTAATGCGGATTCACCTTCAAACAATGCCGTTTTACCTTTACTGTTTTGCATTTGTAACGTTATCTGCGGGAAAAATGAACGGATAGAGTTCGTAACTCTTACTTGCGCAAGATCTACCTGTTCGGCAGCAACGGCAACTTTTTGATCTCTTGCCGCAGCCAACTTTAAACATTCTTCAAGGAATTGATCAGCACAAAAACAATTGCCGGTACAAAATAAAACCGCTATTGATATACAAAAAATATTTTTTAGTAAATTTTTATTCACAAAATATCCTTAATTTTCAAAATATTTTATAGAAAAAGTATATAAGATAAAACTTTTTTTGTCAATAATATATATAGTATATATTAACATACTCAAACATTACTTTTTGATATTTTTTACAAAAATCATATAACGAACTTTAAGATTTTTCACTGCTTGTAATAATACATAGACAATTCTGCTTGTAAATTCTAAAAAAGCATATAATTCCTTTAAAATTCTTATTTCGCTTTTCTCAAAAAAGTGTTATAATTATGTGTATGGGAAGGAAATTAATTTCTTCAATAATAGTGTTGTTTTTTGTGGGTAATTTACTTTTTACTTCACTTGTGGGGTTTGTTGCTTATTTAAATACGAGCAAAATAAACTACAATACCTCAAGTGCGGTCATGCTTAATTTGTCGAAAGTTAAAAATGTAACAAAAAGTTTTGTTGATGTTTGCTCAAATGTAGGTAATATGCTTAGCGAATATACCAAAAATGACAAAACCGAACCGGTTATCAATCAAAAAGAAAATGATAATAACTCAACTTCTGCTGTTATTTTATCCGACAAAATTATCGTTTCTTCATTGCAACAATATAAATATAACTTATATGAGCAAGGCAAACTAAAACTTTATTCTTTAACAAAAGAGCATATTGTAGATAAACCGGACCGAACGAGCAACATCTTTCTGTTGTTATTGTTACAAATGTTGTTATTTTTAATAGTACTTAATATGTGCAAGTATTATAATGTTTTTTATTTGTATACAAATAGAATTACACCGTCTTTATTGACGGTGTAATTTTTTTGTTTGGTGAAAATATGAAAAATATAAAAATTTTAAAATTTATTTCAATTATTGTTTCTGTTTTTCTTATAACAACTTCAATTAGCGATTTTGCTTATGCAATTTCCGCAACACCCACAATGCAACAATCTTTAGCCAATACAGATGTTTTAAAAAATTTTAATTTTAATACCAACATTATTTCTTATGATTTGGGTAAAATAACATCTGCAATAAATTGCAACAGTGATACTGTAGTTGTTAACATACAAGATTTTCATTGTAATCCGTCTGTTCAAAAAAATATAAGCGATATTATCGCTTCTCTTGTAAAAAAATACAATATCAAATCGGTTTATGTCGAAGGCGGTTACGGCAATATAAATACAAAATGGTTATCGGAGATAAAGGATGAAAACATAAGAAAACAATTAACGGAAATTTTGCTTGAAAACGGTTCTTTAACCGGTGCGGAATATTTTTCGGCAACAAATCCTTCGGCACAAGTTAATATATACGGTATAGAAAAAGAAAATGTTTACAAAGAAAATTTTGAAAGACTACAAAACATATTTTCAAATAAAAATAAATATGAACAAATTATTAAAGTATTTGAAAAAGATTTAATATTCTTACAAAACAAATATTTCAATGTAGGAAATAAAAAATTTAATGACTTACTTAAAAAACACAGAAACGGTCAAATTGAAACAAGGAAATATTATAAGTTTCTTTTTAGATATGTTCAAAAATATAAAAATTCCACAAACGATATTTACGGAACATTACTTCCGATTAAAATTGAAGATTATCCTAATATTTATACTTACATGGCATTGGGAGAATATGAAAAAAATATAAAATTTGCAAAAATTACAGTTGAATTAAAACAAATATTGGCTGCACTAAAAACAACTCTTTCTTATGAACAATACAGCCAAATAATTACAAACACTAACAATTTAAAAGATATATCCGAACTTGTTTCCGTTTTAAACGCACTTCCCGAAGATTTTAAAAATTCTAATTTTTCTTCGGAGATGAAAACTTTCATAAATTATATTGAAATATCAAAAAAAATAAATCCGATAAATTTGGTAGAAGAAGAAAGGAAATTAGTTGAAAATTTAAGACTGGCATTATCTAAAAATGAAGATGAGCTTGCAATATCTTTTCTTTCTGATTTTTTCAATTACTTTTCAGATTATTTAAACACTTCAATAACTGCAGACAATTATAAATATTTCTCTTCACATTTCGGTAAATTTCAAACTCTATGGGATAAATATACTTACTACAACCAAATAAACAAATATAAAAAAGAGCTTGATATTTTAGACGCTTACTATAAAACAAATGTTCAAAGAGATTACTTATTTTTGGAAAATATTGAACAAACCGATATATTAAAACCGGGAACAAACGGAAAGCAAGATTACAAATATGCAAATATTTTGGAAAAAGCTAAAAATATCGTTATTATTGTAACAGGTGGTTTCCATACACAAGGTTTAAAAACAGTAATGACAAAAAATAATATTTCCTATATGGTTATTACTCCAAATGTTAAGGGTGGTGTAGATTTTGCAAATAGCAGATATGAACAATTACTTCAAATACCGCAAATTGATACTGCCAAACAAGCATTCCAATTGCCGTTATTATCAAACGGAGAAAGGCTAAATATCGTTTATGAAGGGCTAAAACAACTTGATGTTCAACCTACACAAGAAAACATTGAAATTTTAAATACTACTGCCAATGAAATAGTAAGCAATCTAACAGGAAGACATACAAAATATACAAATACATTTGAAACAGATGAAGGTACTATTCATGTAAATAAACATAAATTTTTTGATATGCAAAACCTGTTAAAACTTACAATAAAAGAACATATAAATTCTATTAATCCAAAAAATTATTCCGATGAAACTTTTTCTTTTATGAAAAATTTTGCCCCGAATTCAAATGGCATGATATATGAAATATCAACTCTTGATAATTTCGTTATTGAACAGTTAAGAGATATCGGTTATAGCGAATACTTACCGGAATTCTTACAACATGCATATTATAATATCGGCAAAAAAATACTTAAAAACAATGCATTTGACAACAATGAAAATATGCAAGAGTATGAATTTTCATCCGAAAATTGTCCTTTTATAATTAAATTCCCGTCAGGAAAAATTATTGAAATTTTAAGGCAAATGGATACCGTTATCAATGGATTTCAGTCTGAAAAATACTATATCATTGACGAAGATTTCAGTTGGGATATGCCTGCAATATTTAAAGACAAAAAAGATCTCGTAAAATATCTTGAAAAACAAGATTATGCAAAAGACAAAAATGGCAATTGTGTAATTCAACTAAAAGAAGAAAAAGACAGTAGAAACAGAAGTAAAATGTTTATCGTTGCAACTGAAGATGTTGAATTTATAGATCTTACGGAAATTAACATAAATATCCCATTATATGATAATAATTATTCTTACGCACAAGTACAAATGGATAAAGATTTAATATCCGTTTTAAACGAAACAAACAATAAATATAGTCAAAACAGCAACATGATAAATGCATCGGAAATAGAAAATGTAAATAAATTAGATACCGATCAAGTTGTGTTTATATGTTTACAAGATTTCATTGATGCTCAAAGTAAAAAGAAAAAAAGAATAGAAGAATATATAGAATATGCCGTAAAAAACAATAAACCTGTAATAATTTATCCTAACATATATGCCGCTCATGCAGAATTATCAAACGCCGATTTAAGATTTTTATTTGCAATTATGGGTGACAGATTTGTTGATTTTGCAGATTTTTATGTTTCAACATTAATTCCATACATTATTGATTCATTGGATTTTGATAATATTAATGAATATCATAAAAATGCTTTCCGCAAATTTTTAAGCGAATTATTGAAATATTCTTTAAAAGAAATATTAAAAAATACTTTTGTTCACGGAAACCTTTCAGAACTAAACAAACCTATAGTAATAAATTTCGATAAGAATAATCCGCAAATAGATATTTTAAACTTAAATCAAAAAAAAGAAGAAAATATTTACAGAAAACTTTTAACTTTTGTCACAGATTTAAGAGGTTTTGGTAGAGGAATATCAGAAATCAAAGAAGGTTTTAATAAAATTTACAATAAATACCCGGATATTATAAAAGATGATAGCTGGCAATACTTAGATAATTTTGAAGATGAAAATAGAACCGTATCTCGTGCAAGTTTAAAGTTAAATAATAAAGATAGCTACTTAAAAATAGATAAAACAAAATTAAAAGATAATGATTATTACAATGAAATATCGGATAAAATACTGGAAATTTTCAAGAAACATAATATAGATATAAATTTGGAAGAAAATTCAAGAGCCTTTAACTATATAGTTTCCATACTTCTAAATACCGAAAATATAATATCTAAAGACTTGGAAAAATTAAACGGAACAAAAACAGAAATAGCAGAGTTAATTTTAGACGCTTTTGATAAAAAAGCAGTTAGTTTGGACAAAACAAGTAAACACTACGCTAATATGTTGATAAGAATGGAAGATATAACTGTTGTTTTGAAATTAAAAGGAGCTAAAGAAATTGACTTTGTTTCTTTACAAGTTTCAGGGTTTGATGGGAATCCTAAATTATTTGTTACCGCAAAAAACGATGACAGATACGGAGAAGGAAGTAATAGCTCGACACTAGAATTTAATGAATATTTTCAGTCCTATAAAAATTATGAAGTGTTAAATATTCATATAATTGACGATAAAAACACAAGAGGAAAACCGTTTGATAATCTTTTGGATACCGGCAGCAACAAAGAAGAATTGAAAAAGAATATAGATAAAGAAACTATTAAAGCCATGGGATATGACTATGACGATGTAGAGATAATTTCATTAAATGATTTTGGAAAAAATAAAAATTTAAAAGAACCTAACCAAGCAACACAAAAAGCAAAGAAAGATTTAGAGAGCGGAAAGGTAGTTGCGTTGTTTCCGCCCTTACATAATTTGGATTTGCAAAAAATAAATTCTTTTGAAGAATTAAAATATATGTACGATGTTATAAGAACGGTTTTGTGGGATTTTTCAGAAGATTTTAAGAAAGCAACCGACAATACCGAACTTGGAAATATAGATGTTATTTTAAACGAAATTTTAAAAAATGCTTTTGTTCACGGTAATAATTTAAAAACCGACCAACCCATATATTTATATATAAAAGACGGTAGATTTTATGTTTCAAATGTTGTTGATGAAAAAAGCATTGCAAATCAAAAACAAAAATTTGCTGCTACAATGGCAGGCCTTTGCGGTGTTCACAAAGGAATTGATAATATCAAAAGATATAGAGGAATTGAGTATAAAGACGAACAAAACAATTCAATATTTACAGCTTCTTTTAAAACAAATTTAAAATTAAATAACAAGAATGAAAACAGTGATGATAATATCATTTATAGGGGTAAAAGTGATAATCCTTTCATTGTTAAATTATCCGATACATATATGTTTCTTGTAGAACCCGTCACAGTAGCCCATAAACAAAAAGGATATGTTATACCTGTGGAAAATAACATTATTAGGGGAGATGAAAATGCTCTACTTCCCTTTTTACCTTGGGCTTACGGTTTAGAAATCAAAGAAGAAAATGAAGAAGTTGTTATAAGAAAAGCATTAGACTTACCGGATGATATAAGAATTATACCTATTAGTGAGCTTTCTCCTATAAACTTTGCAATATCTACTTTAGATGAATTGTCAAGAAAAATTTTTAAAGAAGATACTAATTTGAAAAAAACAGATATTGATAATGATAAATACGAAACTGTTTTTCTTGAAGATTTAATGAGAGGTAATCCTGATAAGATTATGGCCATGTGGGATAGTATTGATGAAAATATCAAAAATGGTAAGCCTATAAAAATTTATCCTCTGCGAAACTATAACAATAAAAAGGTTATAGCCGAAATGTCCGAGAATGATTATGATAATTTTGTGCAATTGTACAGAAATTTGAATATTGTTATTACTAATTTTGGTAACAATTATCGTGATAGAATTTTTGAAAATGAGAAATTCAATAATCTTGATGACAAAAAAAAGAAAACATTAGAAAAAGAATTCAGATATGGTCTTGTAGAAATGATAAAAAACGCCATAATTCATGGCAACCATTTGGATTTATCAAAGCCGATAACATTAGAGTTTGATAAAGAAACTTTTGAAATTAAAATATCAAACGAATATACACAAGTATCTAAAGAAGAATACGATAAAACATTACAACTTTTAAAAGAATTTCGTACTGTAAAAACGGAAAAGGATAAAGACAGCATACAAAAAGATGCCTATATAGTATCACAACTTCTTAAAGAATATCCTAAATTATCAAAAGAAAATGCTCTTATAATTTTAAAACAATTTTTTACATTAAAACACCTTGTTGCTTGTGGCGGTTTGGCAGGTTTTAGATTGGGAATAGAAAAAATGTCGGATAAAGATAAAAATTTTAATTACTCCGATAATTTCTCCGATGAAAACAGAACAAAATCCATTGCAAGTTTCAAATTAAACAACGATGAAATTAATGACAATATTATTTATAAAGGTGCATATAACGATTTCTTTGTTGTTGATGCTCCGGGAAAAGAACCTGTTTTTGTAAGATTTCATAGGGGCAGTTTTAATACCACTAACTATATTATTGAAGCAAAAGGATCTAAAGTAAATAAAAATGAAGAAAAACTAAATTTTGCTCAATATGGACTAAAATTACAAACAAGTTCGGACGGAAAAGAGATAACAATAATTAAAGATAAAAACTATAAAAAAGGCACTAACGTTATAGGTATTCCGGTAAGATACGACAGCTCACAAAACAAAGAAAACAAATTATCTCCTAAAGAAATAAAAGAACATAATGAAAATAACAAAAATTTCTTTGACGATTTGGGCATAAATATATCAAATGATAAAGAATATGAAATTATCCATTTACAAGATCTTTCATCTGATTTGGATTATAAAATAAGAACCGCCATCAGTAACAATAAACCGTTAATAATATATCCTTATTTATATGAAGATTTTAAAGTTGCCATACAAAATAAAGATTATGCTAAGTTATACTTTTTATTTAAAGAACTTGGTGGTAGCAACCATCTGTTAGATTTTACAAACACCTTTGCAGATATAGTAACAAATAACCGTTATGATGAATTTAATTTGAACTTAAAAACATCCGTAAAAGAAGTTCTGAAGAATTCAATTATTCATGGAAACAATATGGATTTATCTTTACCGGTAGTTATAAAATTCGATAAAGAAAGTTCGCAAATAGATATTTTTAATCAAAATATTAACACTAAACAAGATAAGATACTTAAAAATATAGTCGTTGCTGCAGATTGGACAGGATTTGGAGAAGGCATCAAAAAAATGCAATCTTTTGATACATTAGAATATTCTGACAACAACAATGGCAGCAAAAGAGCCCCGAACGATAAAATTTGGCAAACGACTTTAAAAAAGAAAAAAGACATTGTTAAAGAAATAAAAAATAAAATGGTTTCTAAAATAGATGTAAACGATGAAATAGCCCAATATCTTATAGAACATATTATCACAATACCTAATGACGATTTACTAAATGTTTTGGGAAAAAGCAAATCCGAAATATTAAAAATGTTGTTTGACGAACTTGAAAAAGCTGCATTTAATTTACAAAGACTTCCTTCAATAATGACCGTGCTTAAAAACACAAAAGTTATTGTAGAAAAAAATGACGGCACAACAATTTGTTTAACTTTGGTCGGTAACAGATTGGCAATTTATGCACAAAACGGAGATTATGTAAATTATAAATATCTTGACGGACAAACGGAAAATGATTTGATAGAAAATGTAAAAGATATTCATATTGCATACATTGATGACGAAGGATACGACCACTATAAAGAAAGTTTGGGAAATAAACTAAAAAATTATGATGCGGCGACATTAGATTATCCGTCAGATAAAACCATTAACAAAATGGGATTTGTCGCAAAAGATTTGGTTTCTTTAAAACTTAATGAATTTATAAATGATACCGATACATTTAAAGAAAAACTGTTTACTAACTTACAAAACGGAAAACTTGTTACCATATTTCCATACTCGGCACATGAAATATCTGCGGAAAACACAATATTTAAAGAGAAGTATATAAATAACGAATTCCTTAAAGAAATAGCTTTTTATTTGGCAGATAAAACCAGAGAAAATTCCGATGAATATTTTAGCAGTGATTACGGTTATGATATATTGGAAATGTTAAAAAATACTTTTGTCCACGGGAATAATCTTTCGTTTGATAAACCTATATTTATGTATGTTAAGGATGGAAGATTTTATGTAACAAACATAGTTGACAAAGAAAATACTGCAAGTAATTACCAAAAAACTTTAGCCGTTTTATCAAACTTAACCGGTGTTCATGAAGGCAACAATTTTATAGGCAGCCATGTTGAACTTGAATACAAATATCCTGATATAACTAAATTACAAACAGGCGACATTTACGAAACATCAATAAAAATAGGAAATATAGATAATAATATAGTTTACACCGGAAATTACGAAAAAATAGAAGATACTATTTTTATGATTGAATTACCGGATACAGACAAATATAATTCCAAATATACATATATCCACCCCCGAAAAGGCAAACTGCTTATTCGTGCAGTTGATAATAAAGATAACTTGGCTGCCGGCAACTATACCGAGATTTGTTTGGAAGATTTGAACAAGGAAGACTTAAAAAATTATGGTATACTAGATTTCCAATATGATGGAAAACAATTTAAAATAACACATAAACAGAATGTTAAGATTATTAAATTATCACAAACAAGAAATATAAAATTACAATTTGATGAAAAAATTCAAAAGAAATTAATAAAGAATTCTAACGAGAAAAACAAAGAATTCTTGGAAAACAAAGATATTGGCATTGATATTTCTAAAGAAAACATAGATATATCCAACGAAAAGTTGAACAAAATAAAAAACATAGGACAAAAAAATGTTGTTCTAAACTTACAGGACTTTAACAGAAACGATAAAGAGCAATTATATAAAATAGAAAAAAATATTGAATATTGTCTGCAAAAAGATATTCCTATAATAATTTATCCTTGCCTAAACGAAAATATTCAAGATCTAGATTATTCCGCTTTAAAACTACTCTTTAAAGTAACGGGCATTAAACTTTTAACATTTTGCAATTTCTATTCTGAAATTGTTTCGCGAAATTGGAATGCTGATTACAATGATTTTAAATTTTCTTTTTTTGAAACTTTAAAAAATGCAATTATTCATGGCAACAATGCTGATTTATCGTTGCCGATAGTTATAAAATCAAACAAAAAAGAAAGTAAGATTGAAATTATAAATAACAATATTCCCAACAGAGAAGCAACAAATGATAAAGAGATTAATCTTTTAGGAAAATTCTTTGCTACTGTGGAAGAATGGCACGGACAAGGCTTGGGAATTAAAAGTATGCTAAATAAAGATACTTTAACATATTCGGATAATAATATTGTCGGAACGACAAATAAAGATTTATGGACTGCATCAATAACTTTAAAAAATAAAAACACAAATCAACAAGAAAGTATTGATAATAATGTTGAAGACACGGAAAATGAAGGGTTCACGGAAGAAGAATACGAGAATTTTTTCTCGAGTATGGTAAAAACAGTAGCGAACAATGTTATAAAAAATAATTGCAATACTTATCTTGAAAAAGATATCGATAAATTGCCGTTTGATAAAGAAAACATATCCGTTTTCGGCTTTGATTCGTTCTATATTGATGATAAAGAATTTGCAGATGATATTTTTGAAACTTTACAAGCAGGTAACACAATAGCATTATATCCGCAGTTCCTATTTTTAAAAATGAAAACGAACTACGGCGAAAATTATGGGAATATACCTGCAAAAAATTTAAAGTTTTTATATGAAAAGAACAACGAAATGTTTAATAAATTTTCTATAGAGTTAGCCGAACATATCAAAAACACTTATAATCCAAATATCAATAAAAAAGAGCTTAGCACGGCACTTTATAAAATATTAAAAAATGCTTTTGTTCACGGAAATAATCTTTCGTTTAACAAGCCGGCATATATTTATATAAAAGATGGAAAACTTTACATAACAAATATTGTCGATAACGAACATTCTGCAAGTAGCAAAGAATTAACGGCTGCCGCTGAAGCAGGATTAAGAGGTAACAACGATATTATTTCAAAATTAAAATCTATCAAATACAATTATCCGAACATCAATGAGCTAGGCACAGGTGATCTATATGAAACATCAATAAAAATTAATAATGCCTCAGAAATCGTAAAAGATAACAATGTATCGAATGTTTATGAATTAATAAAGGATATACCTTCTTCATTGGTTAATATGTGTGTATCAATGTTCGGTATTTCTGCCGCAACACATTATTATATTAACTATGAATTTATAAACAACATAAAAGATGCTATTAACGCAAATAAAGATGAAAGAAATAGGCAAACATTAAATGTAAAAATTATAAACAAAAATATTGATAAAGATATTGATACAAATAACTTAAAAATGACAAATAGTGGTTTAAAAGTTAACGGTGAAATCGTTTGGATAAACAAAAACAACAACGATTTGCTTGTATACTGCAAAGAACAAAGCTATGAAGAAATTTTATCCGTGGCAAAAAATATTGCGGCAAAAACCGTAAAAGCAAACAAAACAACGGATCTTTGTATAGATACAAGAGCAAAAGCACCGACTATTACCGAAATAAACGGAATTACCGCAATAAACTCTTCCGTTTATAACGAATTAAAAGACAATAACCTATCCGATACACAAATAGCTTCGGCAATAAAAGATGCTAATATTATGGAACAAAAGACAAATATGTTATATTCCGTATCAAAAGGTAACCAAATATTTTTGGAATATGAAATAAAAGATGATGTTTCTTACAATAATTTTGTAAATAATGTTTTAGCCGAAAATTTAGGTTTCGGTTATGTTATAGATGTTGAAACCGTTAACAAATACGGAAAAGATTTTGAAATGATATTGGAACAGGCAAAAGAAGAAAAAAATATTAATATTTATATTAAAGGTAAAGACAACCAAATTAATTTTAGAAGGATTGAAAACTTTAATGATATAGAAACATTGGAAGAAGAAATTGAAAAAGTTAATTTCTCCGAAGATGTTCCGTTGATACCCGCTTCAAAGTTGTTATCTTTGGTGGAAGAAGAAAGATTTACCGATAAATTTACAATATTAAACAAATTAACGAAATTGTTATTTGCAAAAAGAGAATATAATGAAGGTTACGTTCAAGAGCTGGCAAATAATGCCGATGAAAAATTGTTAAAAGAAATATCGAATTATGATATAGAAAAAATATTAAATGATTTAAAAGAAAGTAAGTTTGATAATATTTCAGATATAATTTCACAAAACCCGGTTGTAAAAATAACATTTAAGAAAATAGAACAAAACGTTTCCGATACAGTAAAAGCCGAACAATTAAAAACGGAATTTGTAAAAACAATAGCCGTTAGAACTATATTGTATAATTTATCCAACAACAAAATGTTAAGCAATAAATATAGAAAGAACTTAAAAGATATTGAAGAATTGTTTACTCTGGCAATTAAAGATGAAAACCAATTTAACAGAATAAACATAAAAGATAACAAATTAAGTTTTGATAACGAAGCTATTGAAATTATTGAAGAAATTAAACAAAAATACGGTTCCGATTATTTAGGTATTATTTCTTTGAAAGAATACAATGCAATAACAAAACTTGAATACATTTTAAATTATCTGGTTGATGAAAGACGCGAATTGAACAATGATAACAGTGAATTAAATTCAATGGCAGATATTAAAGCAATTCTGTCCGCGGCATAACATAACAAATAAAAAACAACAAAATTTGTACCTATCATTGTGTCATATTAACAAATATTATATAATTACTAGTGGTTGAAGTCCCATAAGGAAGGAAAAAAATGAAAAAATTATTTATTTTGTTTTTATTTTGTGGTGTTTTTGCTTTAGGATGTAGCAAAGAAACGAATGAATTAACTTTTGACGAAATGAGTGAAAATGAAGTAAGTGAAAACGAAGTAAGTGAAGATGAAGTAAGTGAAGATGAAACAGATGGAAATATTGTCTCCGTTGAAGACCCTGTCATAAAGAAAGTATTAGAAACAGGAAAGAAACAATTAAATGCCGGTGACCTTAATGCTGCTTTGGATACATACACAAAGGCGATAGAACAAGTTAAAGACAATCCAATTTTATATACATGCAGAGGAAACCTAAAGAAAGAGTTGGGTGATTTTGATGGTGCAATAGAAGATATCAATAAGGCATTAGAGTTAAGCGAGGAAGGATGGATTTATACTGAAAGAGCAGACGTTTATGACAGAAAAGGAGAAAACGAACTTGCCTTACAAGATTTTAAGAAAGCATTGTCGTTGGATCCTAGTATGAATTGGGTTAAAGACATATTAAAAGATTCAGAAACACAACCGGAAGGAAATTAAACAATTATTTAAGATAAAACACATAAAAAAATCAGA
>JAEEGL017409279.1_pt1 | contig 22376 bp, 20 predicted proteins | sample 9134231 | NCBI WGS metagenome assembly JAEEGL01 (sample SAMN16246548, study PRJNA631951) | gut metagenome | biome: gut microbiome; feature: rumen; material: fiber-attached | host: Bos | place: Iran: Karaj | collected 2018-10
AGTGGGAACTGCGGTCAAGCTATCCAGAGGAGGCAACTCCTGAAGAAGTTCATGGTCATACTCGTAAGTAGATTTGTTTCTGTATGAGAACTGCAGTTCCGACAATTTCGGGCGATTGAAGATTGTTCCTCCCAAAACATTCCATTGATCATTGCTCTCCATTGCAAACTGATTGGTAAGGAAAAGCACACGATAACCAGCTTTTCTGAAAAGCGCAGGAAAGAGCGTATGTGCAGTCCAATCATCCTCCTTATCCTCATCCCATGTCGAGAACATATATTTGAAGACGTTGGAAGTCAAGTTAAAAGGAGAAACAGCATTCTTGTGTGCAAAGAGCATTCCTTGCTCCTGCAAGCTAGAAAGGCGGGGCGTCGTGGGAAGATAATCTTGATTATAAAGCGGCGTATGGTACTTATTATAGGATTCTCCGATGATGAGAAGAATGAGTGGACATTTGAAGCCACACCCATCCACCTCACTGGACTCCACACTCGTCTCCAGTGTTTCCAACTCTTTGGAAGCCGCTACATTGAAAGCCAAACCATATAGCGTGCGAACCATGGGAGTATTCAGGTGCGGAATATTCTGGGGCTTACCACATTCCGCAATACTGGAACTTAAAAAACAATGAGTTATTTTTTTGTAAGCCGAAAGTTGACGTATTCCCGACCACAAGATAAGGGCACAAGCAAGGAAGACACACAACTGCTTAAAACGGAAAGTGCTGCGGGAGAGTCTTCCCAACATGACAGCCACCGCCATAACTGCGACAATGATTGCAAAAGTCTGCCAGAAGCTTGGCTGAGTAATAGCTGATGCCAAAAATTCAGTACTTTCCTTTGAATTTGTCTCCGCCAACAATTGTACGATGTGCAGCGAGATATAGGAGTGATAAAAGAGAACTACGAACTGTTCCGCTGTCAGCAGGAGTATTGTCGGGATTGTCAGCAGCCAGCCCAGTTTGTATCGTTTCAGTCCATTGATAATGATGCAGATTAAATAGAAGTCGAATATGGGCAATAGGAAGGAAAGGAAGGGGTCTGTAAAAGCTCCGCATAGATTTCCCGTCCATGCAATCACATAGGACATCAGCAGAAAGAACAGGTACTCCCCCCGACTTCGGCCAATGGCATGCAGAGCAACCTTTGGCACTCTAGAGTAAATATCCTTGAAGAATTTCTTTGTTACCATATTTCTATTTACTCTTTACGAATACGTAACGCAGAATCAGGAAGTTAACGGGAACAGCTATCGCCATCACCAGTATCGGAGCCAGCAGTTCACCGATGCCGAGCCACAGGAACAGCCACAGCAGACCTATTTCCAAAAGATAGTTCAGGAAGTGGCTACCAGCAAAGCCCAAGGCATTTCTGCGTGAAGGACGTCGATGAAACGTAAAGAAAGTCGTCAGAGCATAATTACAAAGGAGACCCACTATATATCCGGCCGTGTAGGAAATCGTGGCATCAGCCCACATGAGGACTATGCAATATGCCCCATAATGAACGAGCGAAGACACGGTGCCTGTAACACCAAAGCGCACAAGCCTCCAAAAATCTTGCATCCGCTCGGGATGCTCACGGCTATATCGTTCAATCCAAGTTCTCATGAGCGAGAATGTCTTGAATGTGATAAAGGGGACGGCGTTTGACCTCCTGATATATTTTACCGACATAAATGCCCGTAGTCCCGATGCCTATGAGCACAAAGCCGCCCACCAGCCAAATACTCAGAATAAGTGAGGACCAGCCTGGAACAGCAGTGCCTGTCAACAGCGCATGAAGTACATAAATGCCTATACCGAAAGCTATAACCAGAAAGAACACGCCTAGATAGAGTATCCCATAGATGGGTGTAATGGAGAATGACGTGATGCCGTCCATGGCCAATCCAAACATTCGACTAAGGTTATACTTGGACTTGCCTGCCGTACGCTCGCTCAGTACATCATCCACCGTTGCAGAAGGCAGCCCAAGCGCAGGAATGAGACCACGCAGATAGATATTCCGTTCCGGATATTCAGCTAATAAGTCCAAGGCTCGGCGCGAGAGCAGTCGGAAATCAGCATGGTTAAAGATACTCTCCACCCCCATGACACTCTGCATACGATAAAAGGCCTCGGCAGAGAAACGCTTTAGCCAAGGATCAGCTGTGCGAGACACCTTGATGCCATACACAATGTCCTTGCCATCTTGACAGGCTTTCACCATCTGGGGTATCGCCTCCAAATCATCCTGCAAATCAGCATCAATCGTTATGACAGCATCTGCCCAATGACGTGCAGTCATCATCCCAGCCATAATTGCGTTTTGGTGCCCGCAGTTACGGCTCAAGTTGATGCCGCAGACATATTTGTTTAGGGTATGCTGACGGCTGATGATTTCCCACGTGTGGTCACGACTGCCGTCATTGACAAAAACCATTAGACTGTCCGACGCTATCATGCCGTCAGCAATCATTCGGTCAAACAAGTTCGTGAGCCGCTCAACGGATTGCTCCAGCACTTCTTCTTCGTTGTAGCAGGGAGAGATTGTAGCTAAACGTATCATATATTCTTTTCAGCAAAATCTGTATAGGTAATAAATGTATGTCCGTGCCGCTTCAACATCTTGATAAGACGGTCCAAACGGTCGCACATCTGCTGTCCACTATGGTTGCGAATAATAAAGGGCATACGCAGCTCTGGATATTCCTTCAGTTCATAGAACTCCCAAGGGTGAAAATAGGTGACAAAATAGCCGTCGTGATTCAGTGTGCGACGTACCATCCAATGATATATGCTTTCAGGCAGATTGTGAAGCGAGAGCCAGAACAGTGGGAATCTCAGCCAAGGAGTCACGGAAGCTGGAATCTGCATAACGCCGTCCTTCATAAACCACGTGCGCGGCTCCGTCAAATGCATATAACGTCCTGGGATAAAAGCAGGATTAAGAGATGAATTGTAAATGTATCCAGCTTTCTTGATGGCCTCATCGGAGACGGGGAACATCCTCGGCTGCCGATAGCCGTGTACGGTTACGCCCGTCACACGTTCCACAATCTCCTTGGAACGCTTTACGTCCGATGCCTGAGGTGTCCAGTGATCCACGCCGTGGCACGCCACTTCATGACCTTCGTTGATGATGCGCTGCATCACTTGTGGAGCATGCTCGGCGAAGTTTCCTGTACAAAAAAAGGTGGCACACACGCCATTCTCCTTCAACACGTCAAGGATGCGATTAGTGCCTATTACAGAGACCTCTATCCCTTCTTTGAGTGTGTCATAATCTACACCATGCTCGCGCGGGACATCAAATTCTTCGGTATCAAAGCTGAGTAATATCATATACAATTATGCTATTTCCATATTGACTAAACATTCAACTTACCTGTCACTGGGTCTTTCAGTTCTTCATAAAGTTCTTTTGTTCGCTTCCATCTATTGTGCGTCCATAGCCAAAGTTCAGGCTGGCGATTGATGGACTGCTCCAGTAATCGGGCATACATCTCCGTCAATTCATAATCTTTGTACTCTTTGGGTTTGTCCGTCATCAACTGGAAGGAAGCCTTATAATACCCTCGCCGCACCCGACATACATCTAGATACACTACCGCCAAATCCATTTTCTTGGCGATGCGCTCTGGTCCGATAAAGAAGGGGGTCTGGGGGTGGTTTAGGAAAGGGGTCCACAATCGAATATCACGCCAATTGGGCGTCTGGTCAGCTATAAATCCCACGACGAATGGCTTCCCCTCCTGTTGTGTGTGCATCAGCACACGAAGGGTTTCCTTCATGGCTACATTCTCCACACCCATACGGCTGCGGATGCGCAGAAAAAGTTTGTTGACGACAGGATTCTCAATTGGATGATAGATTTGATAACGGCCCCACTCCGATGGCTCGCGATGAATATGCAAGGGTATGCTCGAAATCCACTCCCAGTTACAATAATGTCCCAGAACGAGCGCCACAGACCTACCCTCTTCGAGCAACCGCTCAATGAGTTCTGTGTTCTCAAAACGCATGTGACGTTTCATTGAGCGTTTGCTGATGGACGTGAGTTTGACGGTCTCGAACAAATAGTCGCAGAACCAATGGTAGAATTTTGCTTCTATGAGCCGACGTTCGAGCTCGTTTTTCTGAGGAAATGAGAGCTGCAAATTCTTCTGGACAATGCCATGTCGATAGCGCGCCAAGGTATAGACAAAGAAGAATGTGAAATCGGACAGCGCATACAACAGCCACATCGGGATGAGCGACAAAACGAAGAATACAGCGTATAGGAGGTTCAACCTCCACTGCTGCCAACGAGTGAGGACACGTTGTTCGTAAAAAGGTTTATATGGAGCCATATTCTATGGAATGACGAGTTGGTCGTTGTTCATGCGGAGCATGTACTGTTGGATGATGCTTTTGAGCTGGTCAGTCATGGGTTGCATGAGCGAGTCACCAGCGATGATATTATGGGTGAGCAAGGAATCCGTTTCATAGGCATAAAGAGCGCGAGGCTCCTGCCCGTCGAACTGCAGGAAGCGGCCGTAGCGGATATATTGGTATATGCCATTGTTATAGTTCACAGCCCACGTACTGTCCGCCGGCGTAGCGAGGAGGTCACAGCCGAAGGCCACGGCTGGTCTGTCGTAGCCTAGCCACCCCAACACAGTGGGCATGATATCTATCTGCTGGGCAATGCCCGGCTGACAGCCACGGGGCATCTCGCCCGCAGGGTCGAAGATAAGCAGAGGCACGCGGTAGAGCCCCAGGTCTGTTTGATAATAAGGATTCTCGCTCTGGTTCGTGTGGTCTGCGGTTAGTACGAAGATAGTGTTCTCGAACCATGGCTGTCGGCGAGCCTCCTCGAAGAAGCGACGTAAGGCATAATCCGTGTAACGGATGCACTTATGAATCGCCAACGGGCCTTCGGGGAACGTGCCGCGATAAACCTCTGGAATCTCGTAGGGATGGTGGCTGGTGGCAGTGAAGACGCTGGCCAGAAAGGGTTCCTGCTCCTCGCCCAAGCGAGTGGCCATATACTGCAGAAAGGGCTCATCCCAAATGGCCCACATACCATCGAAATCAGTTTCACCGCCAAAGCGTGCATCAGCCTCGTATTCCGTGCGTCCCTCATAGGCATCAAAGCCCGTAGCACGGGCAAAAGCCTGAAAGCCCATGGAACCATTCTCTGCACCGTGGAAGAAAGTGGAATGGTAGCCCCATGATTTCAGCTCGCGGGCAAGGCCACCCACTGTGTTCATCGAAGCTGGCGTAAGGAAGAATGGCTCCACAAACATAGGGATGGAACTGAGAATACTGGGCATGGCATCAATGCTCTTGCGGCCGTTGCAGAACGTATTCTGCCAGCAAAGCGACTGCTGCCTAAGCGAATCCACGAAAGGCGCATAGCCATCATTGATGTACTCTTCGCCGAAGCTCTCCACAATCATTATGACCACGTTCTTCCGTCTCACCACTGCTGAATCACTGGGTTCATAGAGTGGCGTATAGAGTGCTGTCATGCAGGCCTCATCCCCGAAATAGTCAGGTACTACGAAGGGCTTCTTTCCCCAAGTGCGAATCAGCGAGAAGGGCGTGTTCAACACGAAGGCGGCATCAGCCGGGCGACTGACATACTGGTTTGCGTTAGAAATGGTGATTGGCCGCACAGCGTGACTGAAGCCGCCCCGCATCCCGGCAATACACAGCGGGAGGAAAGCCCCTAAGCACAACACCTGCACAATATAATATAGGAGAAGTCCTCTTCCCTGACAGGAGGGGTTGGGAGCAGGTCTTCTATACCCCTTCCATAACAACCAGATGATAAACACAGCCGCCACCACCAGATACCAATGGCGTAGCAGTTCCACACCGAAGATACTCAACAGGTTGCCCTCAGCGCCGAACTCGCTGAATACAGAAGCCGTAGTGCGGCGGCCCGTGTAGGGGAAGTAGGCAGCATCGGCTAGATTGATCACCACAGCCAAGCCGTTCACCACCACGAACACCCACTGTGCTATGCGCTGCCAGCCCGCACGCTCTTTCCAATGGAGCGGCAGCAGCATCATCAACGCATACAGAGCGTTCGTATAGAGGATGGCTGAAGTGTCGAACATCCACGCACCGTGCACGATGTCCCCGAAACGGTTCTCCTGCCATAAGCCGCTCAGTGCACTGGCATTCTCAGCCCAATAAATCAGGCGGCACAGCCAATAAACAATATATACCAAAAGTAGATTCCACAGAAAGGCTAGCGGCGTCCTCAGGGCAGCCGGAGCAATACGTCGTATGGATTCTTGCTTTGCCATCATTGTCATTTTGCGGGTGATACTCTTGGCGAGGACTGACCGTCCAGCACGGTGAGCCGATTCTGGTTCATGCGCGTCATGTATTGTTGGATGAAGGCCTTCGTTGTCCGCTCCATCTGTTCGCGCTGAGAAGCCACGGATTCATCGGCCACCAGGTTCGCTTGGAAATAAGGATCCAGAGAATAGTGATAGAGAGCCGTCGAGCGCTCGCCGTCGAACTGCAGAAGCCAATCCACCTCCGTGAGCTGATAGAGATCGTGAATATAGGCGATGCTTCCCAACCGCGGTGTCTGCTCGTCCAGCAGATCGTTACCGAAAGCGAAATAGCGTCCCTGATAGCCCACATGATGGAGGATGGTGGGCATGAGATCAATCTGCTGGATAATACCCTGCCGATGGCCGCGCCACGTGGAATCCGTGGGATGATAGAAGAACACTGGCACTTTGAACATCCCCAGGTCGTTCATCGACAGCGGCAGATTCTGCACATGGGTGTGGTCTCCAGTGACGGCAAAGAGCGTATGGTCAAACCACGGCTGCTTCTGGGCATATTCGAAGAAGCGGCGCAGCGAGTGGTCGGTATAGCTAATGGTTCTATGAATAGGCAACGAGCCCTCGGGGAACGAGTCGCGATAGGCTTCAGGTATTTGGAACGGGTGGTGGGAGGTCAGCGTGAACACACCCGCACAGAAGGGTTCGTGCATTTGCCCAAGCTGTTGGCCGAAGAACTGCAAGAAGGGCTCATCCCAGATGCCCCAGTGATGATCCCAGTCCTCGTCGTTGTTGTACTCCGTACGACCGTAGTATTTCTCCATGCCACAGGATTTCACAAAGCCATCAATGCTTAGCGACCCGTTATCGGCGCCGTGGAAGAACGCCGTCTCGTAACCCAGCGTCTGCAGATAATGCCCCATTCCGTCCACACGATTCATCGTCGCCTGGGAACTCATGAAAGGCTCTATCATCATCGGGATGGAAGCAAACGTCGAGACTTGTGCATCGATGCTCTTCAACCCGTTGGCCAAAGAGAGGTCGAAGGTCAGTCCCTCTGCCATCAGCGAGTCGAGGAAGGGCATAAAACCTTCGTCAGGGCGATCCGGTGTGAGGCGTTTGGAGTATTCGCTGCCGAAGCTCTCCAGCACCAGCACCACAATATTGTCTGGTTTCTCGCGGCGCGGTGCATTCATCTCCCGCTCTGGCGTGAAGATGCGCTCCAGCTCCGCCTCCTCGAAATAGCGCAAGTCGGGATAGGATTTCTTGCCCATCGTGCGGATGATTGAAAATGGCGTGTTCACCACCAGCGCGGCATTGGCCGGTTGACGGACAAACTCTTTGGCAATACCGTTGTGGATAGGGCGCAGCTCAAGGTCGAAACTGCCGCGGATGCCGAAGAACACAGCCACAGCCGCCAGGATGAGCGATGCCGTCGTCTTCATGTAGTAGCGGCCACGGGGCACGGTGCTGATGCGAGGTGTACGATAACCCCACCACAATGCTGCCAGCAAAGCCACAGCGCCCAACGTCAGATACCAATGGTTCACAAGTTCTATGCCGAATATATCCGAGAGGTTGTCGTTGGCGAACTCCGTGAACACCGAGGCCGTCGTGCGGCGTTTCACGAAGGGGAAATACACTGCATCTGCCAAATTAGCTACGAGCGCCAGCCAGTTCACAGCCACGAACACCACCTTTGAAGCGAGCTGCCAGCGCGGTTTCTCCTTCCAGTGCAGAGGCAGCAGCACCATCACCAAATAAAGGGCATTCGTGTAAGCAATAGCCGCCATATCGAAGACGAAACCTCCGTGCAGAACGCCCAGCACCTCACGGCCGTCGAGAGCAAAGAGCTGACGGTTCTCCATCCAGAACGCCAGACGACACAAGCCATAAGCCACCAACAGCAGCAACAAGTTGATGGCTATCGGCCTCCAGACAGCATCACGCCTGATGATACCGTGTTTCTTTTCCTTCGTCTTGCTCATCTTCTGTTTGCAAAGGTAAGAATAATTTCTGAACCTACTGCGCAAAAATCAAGTGTTTTTTTGGTCGGAAGCAAAGAAATGCCTACTTTTGTGCCGAGAAAACTTTTTAAGTACGAAAAATATGAGTAGAAAAGGATTTGTTATCACCTTATTATTATGTCTTTCCTTGCCATGCGCCTTTGCCCAACAGGCCGGCAACACGACGCAGCGCTCGGAAGCCATCCGCGCCTTCCACGATCTCAGCGCCAAGGGACAGACCGCACAAGCTGTGGAGAGCGGTGTGAAGGCTGCACAGCTCTACTATGCCGAAAACTCTTACCAAGAAGCCTTTGACCTCCTGCGCGACATCGACGCTGCCATCTCCGCTAACCGCCAGCAGGATGCCAAGACCGCCAGTGCCCTGCGCTACAAGGTCGTGCGCGAGCGTATGGCCATGTATATGAAAATGCACCGCAGCGACCGTGTCAAAGAGCAGCTCGAGAACATGGAGCGCCACGCCAATGCCTCCGGCAGCGAGGAAATCAAGAACGACCTTCTCTACAACCAGGCCATCTATTACTATACTTTCGGGCAGACCGCTAAAGGCGACGCCGTTTTCAAGGAAATGGCCGCCAAACTCACCGCCCAGAAGGACTACGGCAAAGTCGAGGAAGTCTATCGCACACTCATCGCCAACGGCCGCCGCTCCGGCAGCGCAAGCCTCGTAGCACAAGCCTACAACGGCTACATCGCATGGAAGGACTCCGTCAGTGCGCTCAAGGCAGCAGCCGAGCGCGATTCCCTCAACCAGCAGATTGCCGCAGGCGAAACCTCCATTGCCGAAAAGGACAGCGCCCTCTCCTCACGCCAAGGAGTCATCATTGCCCTCTGCACGCTCGCCGTTATCCTCGCCGCCGCACTCTTGGTCGGCATTATGCTGCTGCTGCGCTTCATCTACCTCACCCGCAATCAGAAGAAGACCATCCGTCGCGCCAATGAGAACAACGCCCTCAAGGCCAAGTTCATCAGCAATATCTCCGCTCAGCTCAGCCCTACCCTTCAGCGCCTCAACAGCCAGCAACCCGAAGTGCGCGCCCTGCAAGATTTCGCAGCGCATATCCAGCTACTCTCGCAACTAGAGGCCAATATCGACCAGCCCGTGGAACTCGAAGACACCTCTTTGCAGCCTTTCTGCAAAGAGCTGATGAGCAAACTCAACGGGCAAGTGAAGGAGAACGTAGTCCTCACCGTCAACGCCCCCAACATGAGCGCGATGATCAACCGTGAGTACACCTCACACATCCTTCTCCACCTCCTCACCAATGCTGCCATCTATACCCCCGAAGGCGGACACATCTGGCTCGATTTCAAGAAGCGTGGTGCCCACAAGCAGCAGTTCCTCGTCACCAACACCGGCGACGTCATCCCCGAGGAGCAGCGCGAGAACATCTTCAAGCCCTTCCTCGAGGTCAAAGACCTCACTACCGGCGATGGTCTCGGTCTCCCCATCTGTCGCCAGATGGCTGTCCGCATGAACGGTGACCTTGAAATCGACCCCGAGTTCACCAAAGGAACCCGATTCGTTCTCAATCTAACTGTGTAACCATCGACATGAAATAACGTTGGTTCATGCTCGAAACAGCGCTCCTTAAACCGATAAGGAGCGCTGCTTCTGTTTATAAGATCCAGATCTTACGGCTTTAAGATGCAGGTCTTACGAGCTTAAGACCTAGGTCTTTCGGGTTTTACCATCAGTGGTAAAACGTATAAGAGATAAACACCTTATTCTACCGCTTCGAGATAGAAACTGACAGGACGGAAGCCGTCGTTGCAGCTGATCATGGCGGAGAGGGGATTTTGCATCCAGCCGTCGAAGAAGTTGCCTTCGCCACGGGCAAGGGACTCCACGAAGGGGCGCATCACATCCCATGCCGAAGGGCAGAGACCCTCGGGCCGCTGCGCGTCAGCAGAGAGCCATTGCTGGCCGATGCTGACATCGCAGGTGTGCTCGATAGGGTTCTCGTACTGCGCCATAAGATCTGTGTAGATCGTCTGGCGCAGGGCTGTAATACGAACCTTATATTTCAAGAGAGGTCTTCGAGAATCTTCCATACATTGAGGAGACCGCGGGGCACATGGAAGCAGCCCTTCCACTTACCGCCCTTGAGGGGCAACAGCACTTCGCCCTGACGGTTGAGATAGCCATACCACTCGGGGTAGTCATCGTCGCGGAAGTGTTTCCACGCGTAGTCGTGGACGCGCTGGAACCAGTCGAGGCAGCGCTGGTCGCCGGTGAGCTGATAGCCCTTGATGAGGGAGATGAGTGTCTCGAAGTGTACCCACCACAGCTTCTGGTCCCATTCGAGTTCGTGGCGCGGATGGCCGAGGCGATCCATGAAATAGAAAATGCCATCGTACTCCTTATCCCAGCCGTACTCGATCTCGTTGAGGCAGATTTCTACAGCTTTTTTGATGAGTTCAGGACGGTTCAGGCGCTTGCCGAGATCCATGACGAACCACATGGCCTCGATGGCGTGGCCAGGGTTCATCTTGCGGCCGTCGAAGCAATCGACGAGGTTGCCGTCCTTGCCCAGCGCCTCGACGATGAGCCCGAGCTCAGGGCGATAGAAGACGTCCATGACCTCGTGGAGGCAGTCGTCGATGGCTTTTTGCAAGAAGGTGGGCTCCAGCAGCGGCTCTATCTCGAGGGCTACGTTGCAGAGGATCATCGGCAGATCGAAGGTCTTCAGGGCACGGGCACCGGGAGCGGCCTTCGACCAACGGCCCTTGGGGTTGTCGGTCTTGGAGAGGACGATGTCGAAGGTGCGCTTGGCGATGTCGGCATATTCGGCAGAACGCGCTGCGTCGCCAGCGGTCTTCAGGGCGATGGAGAGCTGACCGAAGGCGATGACGGCGAAAGTGTAGGAGAAAATGTTGTAGGGCTCCACGAGGGCGTGGCCTTCGCGGTCGAGGGCGAAGTACCAGTTGAGGTTGCCGTCGTGGCCGTGCTTCTTCAGGAACTCGGCACCCTGGATGGCGGCATCGAGCCACTCCTGACGAGGCTCCACGGTGTTGTAGAGTTTGGAAAACATCCACACCTCGCGGCCTTGCATCCACACGAACTTATCGGTGTCATAGACGTTGCCAACGCGGTCGAGGCAGGTGAAATAGCCGCCGAACTCCGTATCCTGACTTTTGTTGAGCCAGAAGGGAATCGTGCGATCAAGAAGTTCAGACTTGTACTGTTCAGCCAGTAATTTGAAATCTATCATAAAATCTATCGTTGAAGAGTTATTGCGTCAATTATTATTTCACACGAATGTCCATGAATGGGCACATCAATGATCATTAATATTTTTTCGCTATAGAATTATTTATGGGCATTACATGAACCCAATTCATGATCATTCGTGTGAAAAAGTTCGTATTCATTGCTTATTCAAGGTACTCCACGTGAGTCCTTTCTGTTCCTCTGTCTGCGGCATGAAGATGCTAAGGAGGAGGGCAACAAGGACACTGACGAGCATCGATACGAAGCCGAAGAGCAGGAAGTTGGCCTGCGTGAAGAAGTTCATGTACAGGACGGTAGCCGTGCCGCAGAGGAAGCCAATCATAGCAGCACGCGAGCCGATACGCGGGAAGAAGATACCCATCATGAACAGACCGCCGATGGCACCGCTGAGGAGGCCGAGGATGGTGTTGAAGTAGTCGAGCAGCGACTGTATATCAACGGTGGCCATCAGCCACGCGATTGCCATACCGATCATACCAGCACAGATGCCGGCGATGCGAGCCACCTTCACTTCCCCACCCTTGGGCGTCTGCTTCTTCATCTTACCCCACAGATCCACCGTGAAGGCGGTGGAAATGGAGTTGATGTTGGAAGCAATGGTGGACATCGTGGCCGCGAAGACGGCAGCAATGAGGAGGCCGGCGAGGCCAGCGGGCAACTGACTCATCATGAAGAACGGGAAGATAGCATCGCCCTTGGCCATCGTGATGTCGAGCTCGGCGGGATGGGTCTTGAAGAATGTGTAGAGCCCCGTGCCGATGGTGAAGAACGCGATGGTCACGATGACGGACATTAGACCGTTAGTCAGGATGCCGCGTGCAGCGCTCTTCTCGTCGGAAGTTGTGAGATAGCGCTGGATGACAGTCTGGTCGCTGGTGTAGCTGATGAGGTTGTTGGCGAGACCGCCGAGGATGACGACCCACCATGTGGCGTTGACGAAGTCGAACGGATTCTCGGCATCGAAAAGGAAGATACGGAACTTGTCGTGGTCGGTGGCAATCTGCCAGAAGTCCGAGGCGCCGTTGTCGCCCGTGTTGACAATGAGATAGACAGCCGCGAGGATAGCGCCGCCGACGAGGATGATACCCTGAATGACATCTCCCCAAACGACCGCCTCAACACCGCCCATCGTGCAATAGAGGATGGTGATGAGCGCCATGAGGGCGATGCAGACATAAATATCGATGCCCGTGACAGCCGTCATGGCCAACGACGGCAGGAACAGCACGAGGGCCGTGCGAGCCACCATGAAGACGATGAACAGAATACTGGCCATCAGACGCGTGACACTATTGAAGCGGCGCTCCAGATACTCGTAGGCCGTGGTGACATTCAGCCGGCGGAAGAACGGCAGATAGTAACGGATAACTGGGAACGACACGATGAGGATGCAGATCTGCATCGGATAGTAGGTCCAATCGGTTGCGTAGGCCTTCGCGGGAATACTCATATAGGTAATAGCGCTGAGCATGGTGGCAAAGATGCTGATGCCAGCTGCCCACCACGGGATTCGACCGCCGCCCTTGAAGAAATCGTCGCCGGAGTTGGAAGCGCGCTTCATGAAGTAGTAGCCGAGATAGACCATTCCCAAGAGATACAGGATGAGGACGGTCCAGTTGAGCCAGCCGAAATGGGCGGTATAGCCGATATCGACACGGGTGGCATCAGCGGAGCGCACGCCAGGCTTCTCCTCGCCGCCGATGACGAGGGCGCTGAGAGCTCCGGAGGGCGCTGCAAGAGGTACCACGGCAGCACCGGCACGGGCGATGAGGGGCGAGTCGAAGAGCTCTGCCCACGAGTCGGTGACGGTGTGATAGACGAGGATGCTGCTGCGGAACTTGTACCACGCAGGCTCCTGAGTCATATAGGCATAAGCCTCGTCACGCAGGGCTGCGAGCTGTTCGGCTGTAGTCGTGGTGTCAGCGATGAGAGCGTTGCGCTCCAGAGCCGCCTCGAAGATGTCCTTGTTGATGCCGCCGAAGCAGAGGATGTGGGCAGCGCCGGAAGGCAGGGCGGAAGCACCGACTAAGCAAAGACCCTCTCCCCGCTCCCCCGTGAGGGGGAGAGCCTCGCTATCGCTCGAAAGCTGCACGCCAGCCTCCTCCCCTCCCTTCACGGGAGGGGTCTGGGGGTGGGTCTGAATCAAGCTTGTCGAAAACCAGTTATTCTTCCTAGGGTCATAATAGACGCCGTTAGCAACAGCCTTGCGGTAGCGGGGATCGAAGCCTCCGAGGAGGTAGAAGTTGGGACTAATGGCGGCTTTCTGCACGACGGCCACAGGCTGCACACGGGCAGGACCAGGCATATCGGGCAGTTCTTCCCAAGCGGCACCCGTCTGGCTGTCAAACCAAGATGCGGACAACGGCCATTTCAGGCGGAAAGCCTTGTGATTGGGAGTACCATTGCTTTGGCCACCAGCCACATAGATAAAGCCATCGCCATAGGCAGCGGCGAAGTTGTCGAGAGATACTGGCATTGGAGGCAGGTCGCGACTAGCGACAGCCCCACTGCCATCAATCGTGAGCAGGGCTGCATAGTCCTCGCTCTTCTGTCCATCGGAGGTTCCCCCGAGACAGACAACACCCTGAGGCGTCGTCACACTGGCACCATAAGCAAGTGCACAAGGCAGAGAACCGACACGCTGCCAGCCGAAGCTGGCGTCATAGCCGCCGTTAAGCTTTGTCAACGAAAGCGCATATATGTCGGTATAGAACACTTTCTGACCGCCTTCTGCCGCAGGTGTGTCCGGGAAGTTGCAGCCACCGGCCACAAGAACCTCATCATTGGTCACACCCGCAAAAGCACCACTCACACCCTGACCGCCAAAAGCATCAAGCGCCGGAACAGGCAAGAAGGAAGCGGTATTGAAACGATGAGCAGACCCTCCCCCCTGCCCCTCCCTTGTAGAGAGGGGAGTATTATCATTTGCTATCGAAAAGCTTGTTATGAGAATCGCCAGAGCGAAAAGAGACATGATTTTTTTCATAATCACTCTTTTTAATGGTATCTACTCCCCTCCCTGCTAGGGAGGGGTTGGGGGTGAGTCTCCTACTTGTTGCAATGATTGAAGAAATCAATAGCTTCGAGTTCAGCTTTCAAGCGAGCTTCTTCCTCGGGCGTCACGTTCTGGAACGGCGTGCGGTTAGGACCGAGGTCGAGGCCGATGAGTTTCATGATGCGCTTGCCGCCGACGATGTTACCACGGAAATGGCAAATGACATCGATGACATCCTGAGCGTAGTTCTGCAGCTCGCGGGCTTTCTCCAGATCACCAGCTTTCCAAGCATCAATGATGCCAACAAGGCAGCGACCATTGTAATTGGTCGTACCGCCAATACCGCCCTGTGCTCCGCCCATGGCCAGACATGGAAGGATGGTCTCATCCTGACCATGCAGCATGTCAAACTTGCCGTCCTTGTAGCGGCGGCAACGGTTGTACTCATAGAGGCTCTCGAAAGTGTACTTGATACCGGCGAAGTTGGGGATGCGACCATCAACAGCCTGCAGGAAGTCGTACATCGAAAGGAAGGCACCGTTGAAAGCGGGAATGTGGTAGAAATAGAAGGGCAGTTTGGGAGCACCGCAGGCAATCTCCTCGCAGTACTTCACGAGTTCTTCGATGCGGCCCACCTTGGGGAAGGGAGGAGCCATGGCACCAATACCGAAGGCGCCGATTGCCTGAGCGTGCTCAGCCAAGTTGCGGGAACTACGCACACAGGTGCTACCCACGTGCACGATAACCTTGAAATCCGTGAAATCCTTCACAGCTGCCATCCAAGCCTCAGCAATCTGCTTACGTTCGTCCTCGGTGAGCATATAGCCTTCGCCGCTGGAGCCATTGATGAACACGCCTTTCAGGCCGTTGCGATAAAGCAAAGCAGCGTACTCGGGGATAATCGACAAATTAATGCTTCCGTCCACATTCATCGGGGTGAATGGGGCGTCAATAAGACCTTTAATTTTTTCCATTTGTATGTGTTAGTTTAGGGGTTAGTCAGTTTTTAAGCTGAAGACGGGGCAAAGGTACAAAGTTTTTGGTGTGCCTCCAAATTTTCAGCCACACATATTATATAAAAAAGGTAAAATTTGGTCAAGTCGCAGAAAAAGATTACCTTTGCACACTCTTAAAGCAGGGGTATCCCAGACCACCCCCTATAACAAAACAAGGACAATGAAAAAACAAGACCCTGTCAGCGTTACGTTCATGTTGCTCGGCGTAACGTTTTGCGTTTGCCTCATCTTGGCAAACTTATTAGCAACCAAGCAAGTACAATTCGGTCCGCTAAACCTGACGGCAGGCGCGCTGGTGTTCCCAATCTCGTATGTCGTTAACGACTGCATCACCGAGGTCTATGGCTATCGTCGCGCGAAGTTGATTATCTGGACGGGCTTCGTGATGAACTTTGCCTTCGTGTTCCTGGCGTGGCTGGCCGACCTCATCCCCGGCGCTCCTTACTGGACCAACCAGGAAGGCTTCCACGCCCTCTTTGGCCTGGCACCGCGCGTGGCGCTGGCGTCCTTTGCCGCCTTTCTCGTGGGCTCGTTCTTGAACGCCTACGTGATGAGTCGTATGAAAATTCGCGACAAAGGCCGCCGATTTTCTTTCCGTGCCATTGCCTCTACGATCGTTGGCGAATTGAGCGATTCCATCATCTTCTTCCCGATAGCCTTAGGCGGCATTGTTCCCGAAGAGAACCTAGTATTGATGATGATTAGCCAAGTGGTCGTAAAGACGATGTGCGAGATTGTCGTGTTGCCCGGAACCATCCGCGTAGTTGCGTGGCTGAAGCACACGGAAGGCGTGGATGTCTATGACAACAACGAAAGCTACAGCATCATTTGAGAATTGAATATTGAAAATTGAACCCTTGAACTCTTGAACTTTAATAATCTGGTCGTCACTTCGTTCCTCAAAATCTCCAAAAAATATAACTCAAAAGATTTATCAAATAAGTTGTCTGAATGATTTTCTATAAGATTTTCGAGTAATTTTGAGCGTAGCGACCCATGAAACTTGAAACCGAATAATTGAGAATTGAATGAAACCTATGAATAAAGAGACCGCCTTGGTGGTGTTCAGCGGCGGTCAGGATTCTACCACTTGCCTGTTCTGGGCCCTGAAGCACTTCAAGAAAGTGATGGCGCTAACGTTTATCTACGGTCAAAAGCATGTGCGCGAGGTCGATGTTGCCGAGAAGATTGCTGCCAAAGCAGGCGAGGTGGCTCGCCAGAACGGCCTCAACGAAGGCGGCGGCGATGTAGAGTGGCACAAGATGGACGTGTCGTTCATCAGTCAGCTGTCGCACAATTCGTTAACAGACAGCAGCATTGTGATGGATCAGGACAAGCCCGTTGATGGCCCGCCCAATACTTTTGTGCCGGGGCGCAACCTGTTCTTCATCGCCGTGGCTGCCGTGTTTGCCCGCGAACGAGGTATCAACCACTTGGTGACAGGTGTCTCGCAGACCGACTACAGCGGCTACCCCGACTGCCGCGATGCATTCGTCAAATCGCTGAATGTGAGTCTAAACCTCGGTATGGACGAGCAGTTCGTGATTCACACCCCGCTCATGTGGATCGATAAGGCGCAGACGTGGGCCAAAGCCGACAAACTAAAGGTGCTGGACCTCGTGCGCTACGAGACGTTGACCTGCTACAACGGCATCGAGGGCGACGGCTGTGGCGAGTGTCCGGCCTGCAAGCTCAGGAGATCAGGACTGGAAGAGTACCTCCGCCAGCCTAACAAGCAGTCGCACGCTCCTGAAGAGATTCAATACCTACACGGCTATGCAAAAGTTTGAGGTGCACATCATCGGGTGTGGCTCGGCACTGCCCACACGGAAACATTTGCCCTCGTGTCAGGTCGTGAATGTGCGCGATAAGCTCCTGCTTCTCGACTGCGGTGAAGGGGCCCAGTTGGCATGGCGCAAGACTGGACTAAACTGGCAGAAGATCACTCACATCTTCCTGACTCACGCCCACGGCGACCACGTTTTCGGCCTGCCGGGCTTCCTTTCGACAATGGGCTTGCTGGGACGTACGGCACCGATTTACGTGCACGGACCCGCCTCGCTTCAGACCTACGTTGAGTTCATGAAGGCTCACTTCTTTGCCGACCTCGACTATGAGATACATTTTGTAAGCGTGGACACCACCGCTCACGCCCTCATCTTCGAGGATCGTTCGATGGAGGTGTGGTCTCTGCCCCTGAAGCACCGACTGCCCTGCTGCGGCTACCTCATCAAGGAAAAACCTGGGCAGCTACACATCCGCCGCGAGATGATTGATTTCTACGGGATTCCCACATGGGCCATCAACCGCATCAAGGCGGGCGATGACTGGACGACACCAGAAGGCGAAGTGGTTCCCAACAGCCGCCTCACCACCCCACCCGACCCCGTACGCTCCTACGCATACTGCTCCGACACGATGCCTATGCCCGAGCTTGCAGAATGGTGCCGCGACATTGATTTGCTCTATCATGAAGCCACTTACGCAGAAACCGAAAAGCAGCAGGCCAAACGCTATTTCCACAGCACAGCCAGCCAGGCTGCAGCCACGGCCAAAGCGGCAAATGTCAAGAAACTACTCATCGGACACTTCTCCGCGCGCTATGAAGACGAAAGCGTGTTATTAAACGAAGCCCAAAACGTGTTCCCTAACACATATTTGGCCATCGAAGAACTACGCATAACCCTATAAATACAATTTTATTGTGTTTTTCTTTGAAAAAATTTGCTTCGTATTGCAAAATAACCTACTTTTGTCCCGAATAACGCGAAAATAAGCATCGAATGAAGCATATTTACCACTTGATTGCAACTGTTGCACTAGCAGCCATACCTTTCACCGCAAGCGCGATGGAAGCTAACGCTGTAGCACCCGAATTGGAGGCTCCGGAAATGGAAGCTCCCAGCGAGTGGACAATGACAGACGACCGTGAGGGCATCGAGAATGAAGTCACTGAAATCACCATCGCTGTCAGCGGTTCACAACTACACATCACCAATGCCGCAGGCCAAACTCTGGAAATCTACAACCTGACAGGTGTACGTGTAGCAACCCTTCGTATCGATAGCGATGACAAGACCTTCAACGTCAATCTCCCCAAAGGCTGCTACATGGTGAAAGTCGGGAAAGTCGTCCGCAAGGTATCGTTCAAATGATTCTTATTTACTAACTAATCGAATATTCCTCAGCAAGGAATCATCAAAAGGTCGGACTCCTGCTCCGGCCTTTTTTTGAAAACCAGAAATCCTCGTCTATGAAAGCAACGCAACAGACCATCCAACAAATCCAGCGAGCCATCCGCAAAGTAGCTGACAAATTCCCCCCTGCGGCCGACCCTGTGCTGACCGACCTGCACATGCAAGTGAAGCCCGAGAGCGGTGAGCTTCGCATCTTCAACGATGATATGGAGGAATTGATGCGAATCGTGGTTGACCAATGGCTGGAGCCTACCGAGGATGATCTTTATGAAGCCGCCATTACTGCCATCAAGCAGAGCATCAGCGGCCTGCGTGCAGAAGTGGAACAGATGAGCATTCTGCATCCGTTCTCCTTTGTGCTGATGGACGAGGACGGCGAAACGATGTCCGACATCTACATCGTCGATGATGACACGGTAATACTGGACAGCGAGCTGCTCGCCGGGCTTGACAAGGAACTTGACGACTTCCTCGCCAACCTGCTGAAGGAAGACTAAGACAAACAGGCAATCAACAAAAGGGGCTGTGTCATTCATTTTGACGCAGCCCCTTGTTGATTCTCTTGTTGGGTTATTTCTTGGGATGATCTTTCGGTCGCTTGTTACGTGCCCCCTGAATCATCCGACGGTGGAACTCATCCTCTGCCTTCATCACCAGCAGAACCTTACTGGCAGGAATGACTGTGCAGAAGCGTTTGTAGTAATCCTTTTCTACAGTGGCCATCTCCACCTGCAAGGTCTTCACCTGTGTCACCTTCTCCACGCAATCTTTCTCGTCGGCAGGTGTTGCGCGTTTCAGCTCACGCATCTGTTTCTGCAGTTCGCGCTGCTTACCGCGCATTTCCTTATACAGCGGGAAGAATGCCTTCGCCTCTTCGCTGGTCAGGTCTGCAGCCTTGGTCAGCTGTTCCTCCACCATCTGCTGGAATTTGACAGGATCAAAATGGCGCTGTCCTTGAGGCGGCTCCGGCTGTGCCCACAGCGACAACGCACAAATGGCCACAAACATGGAAACTATCAGTCTTTTCATTGTATTTTGCGTTTTTGTGTTAATAGGCTTCTGTGAGATAATATTCTATCTGTTCGTTGTTCAGCAACTCGTAATCAAGCGCATCGTCAAGCATATCCTCCGAGAGCAGCTCCATGAAATCGTCAGACTGTGTTTGTTCGGCCACGTTGGAACGGGTGTATAAATAGGTTCCGCCAACCATGCACACACCTGCTACCACAGCAGCTGCCGCAAACCGCATCCAACGCTTCATAGGTGTCAGGGGGATCACCTTCACGTGTTCAGGCTTTAGTACTCCTTCGTGCTCCATGCGCTCCATCAGGCGTGCCGTGAAGCCGTCGAAGTAGCCATCGGGCGTCTTGAACGGGCGCTTGCCACTATCTAATTGCTTGATGAAATCTTCTTCCTTCATGGTTTTGTCATTTTTTCTGATTTTTCGACCTTTTAGGCATAAAAAGGTTTAATCCTGAGCATGAAAAAACTCAGATATTTTTTTCACAGCATGATGATACGAGGCTTTCAGCGCTCCCACGCTCGTACCCAGCAGGTCACTCATCTCCTCGTATTTCATCTCATCGAAGTATTTCATATTAAACACCTGCCGCTGCTTGTCGGGCAACGCGGCGATTGCTTCCTGCAACTGTCGCGCCGTCTCGTCGCCGTCGAAGTATGGATCGCTCTCCAGTCGAGCTGCCACCCCCACAGCCGCCTCATCATCAAGGCTCAATGCCTGACGCTTGCGTTCCAGAAAGTTCAAAGTCTCGTTGTTGGCTATGCGGAACAACCACGTCGAAAGTTTGGCTTCACCTCGGAAGCCGTCAAGCCCTGTCCACGCCTTGATGAACGTATTCTGCAACACGTCATCAGCATCGTCATGAGAAAGCACCATTCGACGAATCTGCCAATAGAGCTGCTCCTTGAAGTGCTCTACCAGCAGTGTGAAAGCCTGCTCGCGACGGTTCACATCGCGCAACTGCTCCACAATCTGTTGTTCGTTCCACTTGACGTTTGCCATGATAAAAATGTCCTCGCGCGCGTTCCTTTTTATATAAAATATCGCTCACGCTTCTTTTATCGCGGCAAAGATACCACCTTTTCCCGAAAAAGCCGTAACTTTGCACCCGAAATTTAAACTTTCAATTCTCAATTTTCAATTATAGTCAATGCCTGCTTTTCAAACTATCCTCCTGCTCTTGGCCAGCAATGTGTTCATGACCTTTGCGTGGTATGGCCACCTGCGCCTGCAGGAAGCCGGCATCAGTAGCCACTGGCCACTGATTGCCGTCATCGCCTTTTCTTGGAGCATCGCCTTTATCGAATACTGCTTCGCCGTGCCCGCCAATCGTATCGGTTTCATTGGCAACGGAGGTCCTTTCACGCTCGTGCAGTTGAAAGTCATCCAAGAAGTGATTTCACTCACCATCTTCACAGTCATCGTCGGTTTCCTCTTCCAGGGGCAGAGTTTCCACTGGAACCATCTCGCCGCCTTTGTGTGCTTGGTGATGGCCGTCTATTTTGTCTTTAAGTAACCATGCTCGCGCCCTTTTCCAGTCCACTCTATGTGATGACCAAGCCCGTTGGCAGCTTGTGCAACCTCGCATGTGAGTATTGCTACTATCTGGAGAAGAGCCATCTCTATAGAGAGAGAGTTCAAGAGGTTCAAGAGGTTCAAGGGGTTCAAGGAGTTCAAGGGGTTCAAGGAGTTCAAGGGGGGCTGCACCCACTGATGAGCGATGCCACGCTGGAGACGTTCATCCGCCAGTACATCGAGGCGCAGACTCAACCGCAGGTGCTCTTCACCTGGCACGGCGGCGAACCACTGATGCGCCCCCTTGCGTTTTATAAGAAGGTGTTGGAGCTGCAACGCCGCTATGCCGGCGGCCGACAGATTGACAACTGTCTCCAGACCAACGGCACACTGCTCACCGATGACTGGTGCGCGTTCTTCCGTGAGAACAACTGGCTCATCGGCCTCTCCCTCGACGGCCCGCAGGTATTCCACGACGAGTACCGCCGCGCCCGCGGTGGCCAGCCCTCGTTCCACAAAGTCATGCGCGGCATCCAACTGCTCAACAAGCACGGCGTGGAGTGGAACATCATGGGCGTCGTCAACGACTACAATGCCGATTATCCCCTCGACGTCTATCATTTCTACAAGGACACCGGCTGCCGATACATCCAGTTTACGCCCATCGTGGAGCGCATCCTGCCCCACCCCGACGGCCGACATCTGGCATCTGTGGCTGAGCACGAACAGGGCACACTAGCCGATTTCACCGTCTCACCCGAGCAATACGCTCATTTCGTCTGCACAATTTTCGACGAATGGGTTCGCCACGATGTCGGTGAGATCTTTGTTCAGCTCTTCGACTCCACGCTCGCCTGCTGGGTTGGCCAAGCACCCGGTGTCTGTTCTATGGCAGAGACCTGCGGCCATGCCGCCGTCATCGAGCACAACGGCGATGTCTATAGTTGCGACCATTTTGTCTTCCCCGACTACCGTCTTGGCAATATCCATCAGGACAGCATTACTTCCATGATGTACAGCCCCCGCCAACACGCATTCGGTGCAGCCAAGCGCGATAGTCTGCCCAACCAGTGCCGCCAGTGCGAATGGCGCTTTGCCTG